>Ga0126342_10015456_pt1 | contig 13384 bp, 9 predicted proteins | sample Cyp1metagenome_FD_92528 | JGI IMG/M metagenome (GOLD analysis project Ga0126342, IMG submission 92528) | Coral microbial communities from Lord Howe Island, Old Settlement Bay, Australia - Cyphastrea 1 metagenome | ecosystem: Host-associated > Invertebrates > Cnidaria > Coral ...
CGCAGGTGGTGTGGACATTGCGGCGCTCAGCGGCGGGGAGCGTCGACAGCGCGCCGCAAGAAAAACGGCTGGTTTTCGTAGACCGGGCATTGGGAAACCCAGGGTAAAGAAACCATATGGAAGTAACCCCTCAAGGGATACATATAGATGGTATTTTTCAATTCTGAATATTGAATATTTAAATATGTCTATGTATATGTTAATGTATATACAATTTATATGTATATATAACTTTATGGTGTATAAGTATATATATATATATTTATTTACAAAATAGCTAATAACATTTTACTATCTCTACTTTTTTGGTGGATACTTGGAGGATAAATGAGGATCGTCCCACTAGGAATTGGTGTTTGATAACGCTGGTGACCCCATCCTAGACACCATTCTAGACCCCCAATTTGGGGTCTATAATGTTATGGCCACTGTACCTAAATTGTAGTAGACGGGAAAACCTGCATCCAGACCACCATTATTTCAAATTGTCTAAGGTAATATGCCTTTCCTGTTTGAGCAGTGGCGAAGATTTCTGGTCCGAGCAACCACAATTGTTTGCCACGGAGAAAATTCCTTCACAATTGGCGTCCCTTTTGCGCGGACAGACGCTGACCAGGATGATTGGGAAAATGTACCAGAGTCGTTCTGCCAAGCTGTCTTGGCCCGCCAACCAATGTGGACTTTATCTATTCGGCGACACAAGGCCGAAGAAGTCTTGCTGGGCACAACCATGTTTCTGTCGCAGACTTGTAGATCCTGGAGGCCTGAAGTGTGTCTCTTTGACCACGAATCTCTACAAGTGGTTGCATACTGGGGAATGGTTGTCTGGTTTTTTTGGTCTTTGCCAGGAAGACTGGTAAACGATGGACCATGGACAACTTCTTGCAGAACATGCACTCGAACATGACCACCGTTGATTGGTGCAATATCTTGCAAGATGCTGGCCGGGCCGTGAGCTGAACCCTGACAATATTCCCAAAGCTTTATGGCAATGCCTGGAAGCACTCGACAATGGGCCACCACTGTGCCTTGATACCTCTTTGTGAAAACTTTTGCTGCCGTTTGATTTTCTGACATGTAGTCACGTTTTTCACATATTGCGCGCAAAGATCTTAGAAACGTTTCAGTTTCAAACGGTTGCCCAACTCTGGGCACGACCCCAAGAATGATAACAAACCAGTTTCACAACAATGTAAACGAAAATTTGTTACAAGACTTACCTATCACATCTTGGCCGTAGCAATACGTGTTCAACAGCTTCGACTTCATTATCATCATTTACATCACTGGCGCTAACATAGGAACCGCACCAGGCGGCGGCAGAAGTTTCCAAAAAAACTATAGGAGAGATGTGACAGTGTGATGGACAGAGGACGGACTGATGCACAGACAAAACGGTCCTCATCAACTTGTGTGACTAGCTAACCAACTGAGTGATGAACTGGCTGACTAGCTAGCAGACTGACTAGCTGACTGTCCGACTGCATGTCAAGCTCACTGATTAGCTGACTAACCGACAAAGTAACTAACTGATCAACTGAATGGTTTACTGATTGACTGGAGGACTGACTCCCTTACTCAGCAGCTGAGGAACTAATTGGAGAAACTCGTTGAGTAACTAGCGAACTGACTAAGGAGCCAGCTAGCGAATTAACTAATTACTTAACCAAATAACTAACGAACTAACTACCCACTTAACTGCCTGACTGACTAACTAACTAGCTGATGAACTGCCTAAGTACATAACTAACTAACTATCTAACTGACCAATCGTCCAACCAATGAACTAACCAATTAGCAAACTGACCAACTAGGCAACTAATGAAATCACTAACTAAATAACTTGACTTACCTTAACTTGACTAACTATCAAACTACCTACCTACCTACCTACCTACCTAACTAACAAACTGACTAACTAACTGGCTTATTCACTAAGTAACTAATTAACTAACTAACTAACGAACTAACGTACTCACTAACTAGCTAGGTAGCTAACTAGCTGACTAGCCGACTAGCTGACTAGCTAATCAACTAACTAACTAAGTCACTAACTGACTACTTTGCACTACAAAAGTTGCACAAAGGACCAGCAGTACTACTTTGTACTACAAAGCTTGCACTTTAAGTGGCATACGCCACTCGGAACGCGAAGGCTACACAGTCAGCACGCCACTCGAAGTGGCAAACGCCACTCGAAGTGGCATACGCCACTCGAAGTGGAAGTGGCATGAAGTGGCATGAAGTGGCAAAATCCCAAACCCACCGCATTTGCTCGTTCTCTGCCATTTATAACCAAATTTAAAACCTATTTTTGGGTATAAACTATGATAACCCATATTAGAGATCATGGCACAAATAGATAAGGCTGGGCACCATATTTATAAGTGGAGTATGAACCCACAAGCACCAACTAGATATGTGCCATGTTATCAATTTTTTTTGGATTGTGTACCCAGTTCTTGGGGCATGGTCATTAAATCATTAATCCATTAGTTCATTTGCGATAGTCCAGGGGAGTTCAACGCCAATTCTTTTTTAGCCCCAGAAAAAAAGCCAGATTGAAGACACCTGAAAGCCTCTGAACTTATTTCAGTTTGAATTTGAACAATTATCCCACAAACCACTGACTTGAACGTAACTGATAGGATAATCAGGGTATAAACCACTGATCTTTAATGAATTTTGTTGTGATTCTACTGTGTATTGTGTGCACTGTGTTGTTGGTCTGCCTTGTTGCTGTTTGTGGTTGGATTGCTTTTGATTGTGTTCACTTTTTGAGATTGTCGACAGTAGGGACACGGTTCGGCTCTGCTGCTTTGTTGGGGTCGGGCCGCGCAAGGGAAGACAGTAGGTCTTATTGCAGCTGTTTTTGGGCTGGCAAATTATTTATTGTGATTATATTTCAGCCAGATGAGCAGTGTCACAGCAGGGTCAAAAACGCATGGTGAGGGAGAAGTATATTGGGGTTTCTGAAATCTCCTATTGTGGGTAAGGATGTATACCATGTATTGGGGTTTAGAAACCACTGGATAAATTAGAAGCGCTTCACTGTGACGTCACTGGAATGATGATGCATAGGATATGAGTAACTAAAATCCCAAAATCGCTTTATTTCAGGTTTGTGAATGATTATCTGGTTGGTCGTTTCAAACATGATTTGTTTTTCCATAATACATGGGATCATCCATCCCAACTGACTTTCACATTTTTCAAGATGGTTAAAACCACCAACCAGTTACAAGTTATCCAGAAATGTGGTCTAGGCTAGGTAAAGAAAATAGCAACACCCCTTTGATCTCACCATAGAAAAAATGGGATTTGGGGAAGTCATCACCACATGGCCGAATAAAGATCTGTAAAATATGCTTTAGGACACATGATATCATGTTCCTAGATATGAAATATGTTCAAATCCGAACATTGCATACTATATGTAAAATACACTATAATATCTATCTATCTATCTATCTATCTATCTGTTTATCTATCTATCTGTCTATCTATCTATCTATCTATCTGTCTATCTATCTATCTATCATAGTCCATAATATATTCTAATCCTAATCTTCTTCAAGATCCAGTATCTACTTCAAGACAGGTCGTGATATGGATCACCAGCCATTTGATATAGGTCTGTCTAAGGTTGAAATGGGTCTAAGAATGTTGAACATCATCTATAAACCGGGATATGATGGGATATCATTAGACATACAGTAAACCAACACACTTGTCGGATTTGATGGTGTTTTTTGGCTTCACCACCATAAACCCTACAGTGTTGCTAGTTAGTTCATGTTATATCCAGCAACTCAGCCCAAATCTACATGTTTCACGTTTATCACCGTTTATCTACATATTATACAACATATATTTTATTTTCAGGGATGTTTCTATATATTGCATAATATATAATATTTAAGATATTATATATTTTATAGAACATATTTTGTTATATTGTATATTGTATTTCTTTTATATCGTATATATTATTTATTACATTACATATTTTACATTAATTGTTATATGTTTTATGTTTCATATTACATGTTATATATTATATGTTTTATATTATATGTTATATATTATATGTTTTATATTACATGTTATTTATATATATAATATTTTCTGTTATATATGATGTATTATGTATTTATTTATTTATTTATTTATTTATATTATACGTTATATATTTTATATTATATATGTATCATTACACATTATATATTTTAGTTTTTAATATATATATATATACACATAATTTGAGGAACATACATACACACATACATTACATTACATTAAATTACATTATATACATTACATTACATTACATCACATTACGTCACATTACATTACCTTACATTACATCACACTGCATTACATTACATACATTTAAATATACACTGTTCATAAAGGAATTTTCGTGGAATTATACCATTTAGGATTTAGACATGATGTTCCGTCCAAAATCACCGGGAGGCCATGTGCAAGATCATCCGTCTCGTCCGGAAGATTCTTTTACGACGCCGTTTCAGGCGGTGGGTTGTGATGGATATAAAGTGTGGCCATTGGAAACTTGGGTACATCCTACTTGGTAAATAGGTTATACCCCCAGTGATATCTGGAATAACCCCAGGTATTGACAGGATGAAATATAAGTTATGTCTGGATTATAAACCACGGATCCTAAGTGGGATACACATCCAAGAATCCAAATGGTGGATCCCCACCTGGACGCTATCGTTTTATGCGATCCACCTCGCAGGTACCTAGGTACCTCAGCTTTCCTGCGGCTGCATGTTAGTGGAATAGTAAAAAAAAAACAATCGCTGAATGCAAACAATCATAGCAATGGAAAAGCCACCACGTGTTATACCCTGTGCCCTGAGATACTTTGCAGTAATTGGATTAGCATTTGAAGTATAAAGATGATTTCCGTAAAGAACGTGGTTTTGAACCAAACGTGATGGAGATGCCTGCCATTTTAGTCGGATGCTTATTCCACCATACCACACCCCTTTCATTCCAACAAAAATTAAGCCGTCCCTTAGCTGAACTGGCCATGGCCATTCAGCAGTTTGGGCCCCCTAGATTTCTCATAAGTAGGTTGATTAGGGTTCATGGTAAATATGTCTGTAGTTTTTTTGGGGGTCTATAAACCAACTTACAACTGGGGGCAGCACCCTGTATATACAGAAGAAAACTATGACTCGATTGAAACATGGTGCAATAAGGAGAACACGCAGAAGCGGAATCTGTGAAGGGTGAGAGACCTGGATCATGTCGCTGTGCAGGTGTATTCTTAGGATTTTCTGGGTTTGAAACTGTCATGTGGGGGCTTCCTAAAATAGGGAACCCCAAAATCATCCACTTTAGTAGGATTTTCCATTGTAAATCGCTGTTGGGGTACCCACATGACTTAGGAAACCTCCATGTAGATTTTGAAACAGCCTCCATCTTCCAGGCAAGTCGTTGGCACGGCCATCGAGCGGCACCGCCAGGGCTATACGAAGGTGGCTGCGTTCAAGCCCTGTTGGTTGAGCCAGTTTCATGGGATTTGAATTGGATGTACTCATCATCTACATGTTTTTGTTGACCAAAATGGGAAGGACATTAGTTTATTGTTTTAAATGATTGGTCGTAGGTTCTACTGCCCTATACTTTCTTCCTTTTTTTCTTGGGGGTTAATGATCATAAATTCAACAGGGGCTGAAACTGCGATGCTGCGGAACTGGTGAGTCGGTGAGTACATCATGTCCCCATAGACCCTGCAATGTGGGGCCCCCAAAGCTACGTTATGCTAACATTTGGTGCCAATAAGCCCATCTAACTACGTATAGATACAACTACCATAAAGCCTAGTTATTGTAGTTTATCTTTTTGATACAACTACCATAAAGTTCCTAGTGAAATTGTAGTTATTTGCACCAACTTTGCTATCGAACGGAGGCCCCGCATTGTGAAAATAGCATTTGTTCAGTTGAAACAATCTAACCTTCCAACCCCGACAACTGCCAGGGTCGTCATGTTAATTCACTGGAGGGGTAAATTTGGAGATGTGGGTCAAGTAATGATGGCAATGCGTGTCCTTATTGCTTTAATGAGGTTGTTCTCCACCATCGGGACCATAAGTGTTTGATACTGACTGCAACATACTTACCATCTGGGCAAATTATAACGACCTCACTACGACCTCACTGGAAATCATGGTTAATGAGGGACATCATCCCCAAATGGCTTTATTTCAGGTTAGTGATATATTATGATTTACCCAGAACCATTGATAATGGACATAACCCACAAACACTGGCATATGATGGGATACATATATATATATTGTATGTATATATTTATATACAGTAGGTGGGTCTGTAAATGGGGGTGTTCCCCAAAGTCATTGCAATGGTGAATAGGGAACATGTGTGATTAAGTAAAATGGATTTAGGGGTACTGGTACCTTTTTTTTAGACACACACCATTCATCATTGGAATTTAGTAAAAACTCCATTCATAAACGGAGATTGGATTCAGGGCGGACGCCTCTGTGGAATTGTATGCTTTGTCCAGAAAGGTCGAGGTTCAGCGGTTCAGCCCTGCGGCAGGTCTGAAAAAAATCATGGCAACTTCAAAGCTTCCCAAAATCTGAAAGACTGAAACAGATCTGTAACTACACCTTTAGTGATCTAAAGTGTTCTTTTGTAACAAACCCTTTCAAACACGTTCAACATCTGTAGGTGAACTGCAGCTACCAAAGAAACAAATCTGGCACTGCCATGACTGCCATGTTTTCCATAGTGCCAGGCCGGCTTGGCACGCCAGAAGTATCCAGGCGCTGCTGACAAGCGCTGCTTGCGTCGGACTTCTTCGGGATTGGATCGGCGAAACATGATGGGTCATCACTAAATATACCCTCTGGTTATTTAACATAGCCATGGAAGCCATGGCCCATAAAAATAGATGAGTTTCCCAGTAAAACTTCCATTTATGGTTGGGATTTTCCATGGCTATGTTAGTCATAACCAGATGGCAATGGGATTATAATTGGCTGATTTCATGATATCCAACCAACTATAGTTACAGGACTTATTTCATCCCAATTCAACTGTTAAGGGTCATGACTTACAATAGTAGCATATTTTAGCAAAGTTGAAAGTTCGGGCAACAACAATGACCAGCAGGGTGGATGCCATATGGGTTGCCATACGGCAGAGTATTCTCAGAGGATCAACATTGAACAATCAGAAAAACCAACCATCATTTATCAATGATATCCCCATGCAAATGAGTGTTAAATCCTTTAGAATCCTATAGTTCTTTGCTTCTGGGCATGTTTTTCTAATGCTCCTTTTCAATATGTTCAATCCATTCTTTGAATTGCTAAGTTGCCATTTCCTGGAATTGTGATGAGATGTTACGATTCTTTGCTCAGCTGACTGTGGCGACCCAATTGAAATTAATTAGATATAATACTATTTCGTCATGATTAATGATTTCGTCAGTAGCCGTGACCCAATTGCTAAGTATTTCAACATATTTCAGCGATGAGTTGCGTTCACTTGTTTTCCACTCAAACAATGGGGCTATCGCAAAGGGTTCGCATGTGGATTCAGCAGTTGATTTGTGGAGACGCAACAGGACGAGATCAACCCAAGAGGATACAGGATGGTTCAGTGAACAGACAACAAGGACTACTTCCTCAGATTTTTTGGGGGTTGTTGCCATAACCTTTGCAAATTTCATTTGAGCCATTAAACATACCATTGTTGATTGCTTAATGTTGACGTGTGATTAATAACCCCCCCAAAACATTATGGGCATGTGAATCAAGTTTAGGCCAAACAATGGCCGGGGGTCCCTGGGAAATTTTCCAGACCTATGTGGTGCCCAAATGAATTGCCTAATTGACGGAAACAAAACGGAGAAAAACAACGAAAAACAACAAGTCAAAAATCAGTTGGCGTACTTTATTCATGAGGGGTGTATTAATCGTACCCGAACATTAGGGGATTAATTATACTACTCAATTGGAATTTCAGGATCCTAAAATAGAGGTACTGTACCATACAAGACCATATTTTGTGGGGATATTCCCTTACATAGGCCTTATATAGGCCTTACATATGGTAGGTACCTCGGATTTAGGTTCCTGAAATTGCCATTGAACTACTGCCTGGTTAGTTGGGGATTATCATAGTCCATTCTGGGAATCCCTATCAACCAATCAGCAGACTGGGATGGGATAGGGGCCCTAGATGTGTTTAGCCTCGGACAGCCGGATTTTCTTGGCACATCATCCAGGTACCACATGTTTAAGAAGGATATGCAGCCTTTCCCAGAACTTCTTCAAGGAAACAAATACAAGGACAAGTTCTATCCAATTTTACAAATGATGAGTGATTTCACTGAAAAACACCTTGTTGTAAAATCTAAACTCAGTGGATCTATGTGGATCGTTATGAATCATCCAGTACGGTGATCTGGTTGGTGGTTTCAAACATGTTTTTATTTTCCATTTCATATATGGGATGTCATCCCAACCCCATTGACGAACTCCATCATTTTTCAAGGTGGTTATCGCACCACCAACCAGAAGGTGATGTTTTTTTGTGAACGAACGCAGGTTTGGCCAGATTGTTAGCCATGCTGAATTCCGGTGAGCGTCTCGGAATTTTTGCGAACTGGAGACCCAAACGGCACCGGGGAAAAAAAATGTGATGGACGCGAATTCTGGTGGTTTCAAAGTACTGGCGAACATACAAAAAGGCGATGGAAAATCACCATGAAGTTTTTGGTAAACCAACGAACTAGCTATGAACCATGTTCCATAGCTATGTTAGTTTACCAGAGGGTATGTTCCATTAAGATCCCCCTTACCATTTCCACTACTAAAAGGGTGAACACGTGCTTGATACCATCCCCTGTTTCGTGGAGAATTCAAGCAAAAAGAATGGACCCGTGCACCAGTTTTTGTAGTAAAAGGGCGTGCACTGTATCTTGTAGTGGCGTTCCATTTGGCACTCAAAAATCGGAAATGCATTTTGTAGTGATTTATTTTGGGATGCGATGTGTCGTACCGGAAACCCCAAAGCCCTCTTTTGCCGGTCATGCCCGGTTACATCAACATATAGCTTGGACCCTCAGACCATTTTTTTGGCTCTTGACTCACGATCATTTCGTGGTAAGATGAGCCCCAAAAAAATCGAAAAAAATGTAGAGACTTTAAGATGGAAAAAGGGGACAGATTTGGTTTCAAAACCTATCACTTGAATTTGAAGTTGTGCGCTTAGATCGTTTTTGTTGCCCCATAGCTCTGACGATGGCAGTTCAAAATCTCTGCGCCATGACCTGGGCCCCGGAAAGTGAACCAAAGATTTAAAGTAAAAATTCCAGAAACCATTTAGTAGAGAGCTATGATTTTTCACTGCAACCCGTTTTTCACTACAAAATGGTTACGCAAATGCATTTTGTAGTGACGCGCATTGGCTTTTTAATCCGCCATCAGAACCCCCAAAGCATTGTGTAGCAAGGGGGGGCGGTTCAGATTCAAGCAGCATTTTGTAGTATAAGGCTGTGTTTGTAAACGGTTTAATGGGCACAACTACCCTGCAGAATGCACGCAGGGATGCAAAAAAGAAGTTTCTCCTCTCCAAAACCTGCTCCAAAAACGGATCTCGCACCAAAGACGCAAAGAGTATGGTTTTGAAAAGTTTTGAAGCTTATTTGCTACAAGCAATTTTGGGCAGAAATGAAAGGCGTCAACAGCAAGAAAAATCAGCAAAAACTTAGTGCAAGACGTCCTTTGAAAGCTGCAGTTGCGAAAACGACGCTTTCGCGCGAGACTTCCCTCCAAAACTGGATGCTGTGAAGCTGTGAAAACGACGCTTTCATGCGAGACGTCCTTCAAAAATTGCAACCTGAAGTTGTGAAAACGACGCTTTCATGCCAGATGTCCTTCAAAACTGCAAGCTGAAGTTGTGAAAACGAAGCCTTTGTGCGAGACGTCCTTCAAAAATTGCACGGCTATGTGATAACGAAGCTTTCGTGCGAAACGCCCATTCACAAGCTCCAAGTTGAAGTTGCAAAAGCGAAGCCTGAATGGTCAGTTCCACTGCGGGGCCGATCCGTCCATGATCTGAACATAGCGGAGACAGTTTCGAAACCGTCGCGCGGCAGACTTCCCCCATCAATCCTCCCAGCCACGTTTTGCCCTGCGTAACATACGCGTTTGCGCATCCATTATCTTCCAGAAAAGGATTTCGTATATTTCGTGCAAGACCTTCCTCCAAAACTGCAACTGCAGCTAGTCAAAATGAAACTTTCCTACGAGACTTCCCTCAAAAACTGGACATTGAAGATGTGAAAACGAAGCTTTCGTGCGAGACTTCCCTCCAAAAACCGAAAGTTGAAGATGTGAAAACGAAGCTTTCGCGCGAGACCTCCCTCAAAAAGTAAAAGTTGAATATGTGAAACCGGCGCTTTCGCGCGAGACGTCCTTCAAAAAATGACGCTTTCGAGCGAGTTGCCCGTCAAAAACTGCAATTCGTAAAACATGTTTCCATTGACAGTTCTTCGCGGCGGCGTTTCACTGCAGTGACACTTCTTTGCAGTGGCAATCACTGGCACTGACATGCCTTTGAAGTGACATTTCTTTGTAGTGGCAGTTCTTGACACTGACAAGCCTTTGCAGTGACACTTCTTTGCAGTGACAAGTTTTTGCAGTGACAATTCATTGCAGTGAGAAGACAAGTCTTTGCAGTGACAATTCATTGCAGCGACAAAACTTGGCACTGGCAAGCCCTTGCAGTGACACTTCTTTGCAGCGGCAATTCTTGGCAGCGTCCTTGCTTTCAAGTGGCAAGTCATTGCAGTGACAGTCATCGAAGCAACAGTGACAAGTCTTGCAGTGACAAGCTTGGCAACATGGAAGTATAGACTTAAATTTCCCCTGTGCAAATGAGAATTGTCTGTTTTTTTTCATTTGTCAAAACGCAATGTGTTGTATTCAGGGAAGGATCAAAAAGTTTCAGGTGATGACCAGCCATGTGTCAAGTGAGGAATCCGACTTGAGAAAGATTCTTCCTTTGGGTATTGATTGGGCAGATGTGGTGGCTGCCTTGCAAGAACTTCCCATGGAAGAGTTGGTTCGGATCAAGGACCCTCCTCATTCAAACATGTTCGGGCAAGTGTGTTTTTCCAAACCTGGAAGGAGATGGTTTGTCAGGCGGGTTGCAAAGGCATATAAAGTGGTAAACTCTGGTGAAGGAGAACGCAGCAGACTTCCTTGCCTCCAGCAAGATCACAGAAGACCTTTTGCCCCCTTTCCTTGGCCAAATAGCAGAAAAGGCAACCCCTGCGGGGCGCAAACTGCTCATCGCAGCGATCAAACTCCGTTGGGTTCAAATGGGCCGCGGTATTCCTGTTGGAGAGGCGGCTCCCATTCTTGAGGGCCTTACGTTTGAAAAGCTGCGAGAAAGTTTCGCAAGCGTGGATGGTGGGGAACTTAGCACCCGCAAGGCCCCAAAGCGCTGCCTTGTTTCCTGATGGATTTGCTAGATCGCTTTCTTGACCTCCTTCTTTGAGTTTTTTTGCTGCGGCATGCTGCTAGGATTTCCTCGCTTCGGGAGAAAATCTCCATCTCGGGCGCTTTGGGCCTATCTCCGGTTGAAACAGACGTTTCCAGGACGGATTCCACATGAATTGAAAGGCGAAATTGTAAAGGAAATTGAGGCGATAGATTGCAGAGAATCTGGCGGAGCTTGGCAGAATCCAGTTGAGCTCTTCAAGCACCTCCGCCAATCGAATCTGCGCAAAAGCTTTCTTATTGGAGATGCAAGGCCTTACCTCCAGCTGCGCTGGCCGGAACACATTCTCGCTTGGCGGGATGCAGCAGCAGTATTGTTGCAGCTGGAGGCAAGGCTGAATGTTTCGAGCATCAGTCATCCACATGCGTCTATCTTCATATACACTTATCGGGTATGCGCGAACGTGCGTGCATACCATATACGTTTGTGTTCATTTGTCAATCCAATGGGCCATGCTTCTTTTTACAACCCAGGGGCTTGCCGCATCTGCTTTTGGACCGTTCGCACGCCCAGCTGCAGGAGACAGTTCTGGAGGCAGTGACTAATCTGAGCGCTGATTCTGAGTTTCTGCTGGACCAACTGGCAGTGCTCCTTGAAAAGTCCCACGGGTCAAAAATGAAGGAGCAGGCGGGGTGTGATCTCTATCATCCACAAATTAAAGTTGTGTTGGCTTAGGTTTTTTTTGATCTAGGTTTCATCCCATCTTCTAGAAAATAATTTCTTCGATGGCTTTGAGAGCACCTTCTCTACAGATTTGATGACCCCTGGCGTGGCTGTAACTCAAAATAATTTGCTCTAAATGCCAGGATTGCTCCTCATTGCTTTTTGATTTTGCACGTCAGGTTTTGAGCTGGCTTCTATCCGATTTCAAGATTAGCCGTTTCGAGCTAGATGAATTTCAAGATCGTGAAGAGGCCGGGGGCCCAATTCAAGGCAGCAGGCACACATTCAGACCAGAGCAAGATCACATGGTTCCATTTTGCGCACGAGCAACAAGGGCTGGCATCCCTACTGATCCGTGACGACTCACAAGCATTGATTTGCAAGATGCATGCGTCCCTGGCGCCATCCTTGGCCGGTGCCAGTCAACATTAACCTCCCCAAACCCCGCAATGTTCTTGGATGCGCCATCGCTTGACATCCGGCCCCATGCCACCCCACCCCGCACCCGATGTTCTTGGATGGCGTGGGGCGAGAGAGCCGGGATGAATTGGGGGTTTGCCGGCGGCCGGTGGTGATTTCCACCTGCGTTTGCTGAGAAGTGAAGCGGAGGGGACGAGGATGCTTCTTGGTACCTTTTTCTCAAAAGCATGGTTCTCGTTTAGTTGTTGGTTAACCGCGTGGGGAGCGAGCTGCTTTGAACGGTGGTGTGCGGACGGTGTGGGCGCAAGGGAAGGAAGGGAAAGGAACGGAACAGAAGGCAACAGAAGGGACAGGAAGGGAAAGGAAGGGAAAGGAAAGGAGTGGGTGGAAATGGGTGGGGAGAAGAAGCCGCTGGGGATGAGCGAGCTTGGCTGCGCGGACGGCTGCCGACGGCGTGGGTGCAAGGAGTGGCTGGAAATGGGTGGGGAGCAGAAGCGACGGCGTGGTTGCAAGGGAGTGGCTAGAAATGGGGGGGAAGAAGAAGCCGCTAGAGATCAGCGAGCTTGGCTGCGCCCATGGCTGCGGACGGCGTGGGTGCCCGGGGTGGCTGGAAATGGGTGGGGAGAAGAAGCTGCCTTGCACCCACGCCGTCCGCAGCCGTCCGCGCAGCCAAGCTCGCTCATCACCAGCGGCTTCTTCTCCCCACCCATTTCCAGCCA
>Ga0126342_10015457_pt1 | contig 13384 bp, 10 predicted proteins | sample Cyp1metagenome_FD_92528 | JGI IMG/M metagenome (GOLD analysis project Ga0126342, IMG submission 92528) | Coral microbial communities from Lord Howe Island, Old Settlement Bay, Australia - Cyphastrea 1 metagenome | ecosystem: Host-associated > Invertebrates > Cnidaria > Coral ...
AATTAATTAATTAACATGACTTCGATTTGGTTCCCTAATAATAAATACCCCCCTAATACTAAAAACTACCTGCCGTGTTTTGTATTAGGGGGGGGGTTTAGTATTAGGAGGAAGGGATTAATAAAGCCGATAGATAAAATAGTAATATGGTATACGGTATACCTATAATGATCCCCATATATGGATGTATATGGTATACATACTATACCCCAGGGCTCCTGGGGGCTTGTCTCATAGGTAACTGGGCCCCGGCGACTGGTTCCGTAGGAACCAGGCAATATGGCGAGGAACCACGCATAGGAACCATGATAAACACTATGATTCTTTTGATGATAACCGAAAATAATCTGAAATAAAACCGTGAGGCAACCACAATATTGTGTCTCATAAACGTGCAGAGCTCTTCTCACGGTTCCACCGCTTTTCTCTCACGGTTGCACCACCTTTTCTCACGGTTCCAGCCCATTTCCTCACAGTTTCCTAAGGGTTCCATATCATGTTTTTTGTGGAAAGGTTGATCTCAAAGCGTTCAGAACATGTATTATAGAGCACTCACAAAATATATTCAAATTTATCTTGAACCGTGGTGCCTGGTTCCGGTTCCAAACTCTGGTTTTCTGTGACACTGGTAACTAGGCCAGTTCCTAATATACAGGTAACTGGACGCGTTGGGATAGTTAACTATAGAGTCTCTATAGGGATCCCTATAATAAAAAGATATAACAAGTATAACTTCAGTTCTCCCCAGGTCCTGAGCCACGCTTTCAGCAATGCCAGCGCCAGCGCCGCGATCTTCGAGGTCCGCCGGGGAGCCAAGTGCCGCCTCTTGGGATCCGTGTCCGGGATCCGTTTGGGGGGATGACTATGGATGACCCGGGATGACGTGGATTTGATCCAAAATGATGATTTGACATGATTTGACCATCCGGATCTAACTGATCTAAGCCACAACAATTCGGGTTTCGACAAAAATTAGGCTTTCGACAAAGTCTTACAATCAACATGTCGGGAATTTTCACCATCATACCCCAGCGGATCGAATGAGCAAAAAATAGGGTGGTGTCCACAAAAGTTGGGATTGTATAATTCCATCTGAGTAGGGATTTGACAATCAATCATTAATGGAATTAATATAACCAACAAAATGTGCTGACATTTCATGATATTTACAGCGGAATAAAAGCAACCAGTACAAGAATATGATAGGCATATCAATATCATGGAATACAATGGGATGCAACGAACAAGTTGACACCATATTCGTAAATAAACCAATCGTAATAGGGCTGAACCAACAAACACGGGGATTGAATTGATCATAACATAACTGCACCCAAACAATTCCAGGTATCTCTGTCTTAAAATGAGGTATCACTATCACCCCGATTCCAATTAAGCACGGAAAACATGTATATACTTTTAAACCAATGACTTTGGGAATGTCATATCTCTTGGACGGTAGATATATTGTCGTCTTTTTCCATCTTTTTGCTGTCCCAACATTTTTGGATGTACTCAATTTCTTGACTTCATCACTCCGTGTTTGGGCGGCTGTACCTGATCTTTTTTGGCAGTGTATCCTTTTTTTGTTTGAATCTTCAAAATTGTTAAACATGCTCGCTGCAAACCCCATGTTTGCCCGCAACAGATCCCGTATATCCTTTGACATGCTCAAATCCCCAATTAGTAAGGTTAGCGTTTTTTACTTTCCAAAACCTAAAACCCTAAACCCTTGAAACCCTAAAACCCTAAACCTTAAATTAAAATTCCTAAAGGCTTAAAGTCAAAATCACTGCGTACAGCATTCATCCTGTGGTGACAGGTTCATGAAATTGTTTGGGTGTGTTATTTGGGGGTGGGCGAACGTGGGGTTTGCAGGGAAACCCCTGTTTCTAGTTGCTGGTTTCCAGCCCTGAAAGCAGCTGGAGGTATCCCAATTGTGGCTTCGGTTGGTTGGAGCCCTACCATCGCCCCCAACATATTAATCAATCCAAAAGAACCAAAAGTCAGAAAGCAGCAACATATCTTTGTACAAATTCATATGGGTTTTCTTCTCGGGGCAATGCTAACCATATGGATGCACTCGGAATGGGTGTTGTACATGAGCACAGCCTTGGTCGTCGCCGAGTACGGCTTCGTGACTATGCGCGGTTCACGGTATCCATGACCAAGGCCAACTGGAAGCCCACGGGATCGTGTGTTGAATGTGAATCAATTGCTCTTTTGGTGTGTCAGGTTCCCCCGTTTGACAAATACCATTACAGAACAGCCTTACTGTTAGGCACATCCACATTGGACGAACAAGCGGTTGGTCACGTCCAAACAGTGTTCAACACATCCCATCATCCCCTCATATTGATTAGCTAATAAGTGAAGATTCCCAAAAATGCATGCATGATGATAGTCGCCAATAAACATCAATAAACCAGATACGTTAATGATCCCCACACAAACGAATCTTCGAATCAACCAGGGATGTGTCGCTGCTCTATGAAGCTCTTAAATCCAGGTTGTTCTGGTTGTGGCAAATATATCTGCAGTCCATGGCATTTATCAAGCAATTTACAACTGAGACCGCCACTTGGTGGTTTTCACATCAAAAGAATGGGGTACCTAAGGATGCTGACTTCCCCATCCACTTCATGTGGGGAAATCTCACAACTCTCGATATGGGCTTAAGTCACTTCTGATAAAGATATTCTCAGGATGATCATCATCACTCACTTGGACATCTTATATGCTATTCATTTTCAGTTGGACAATTCATATGTTCAAGTTGGTCCCCCCCTACTTAGCAAAAGTTGGTCTATAAGCGGGTTTTCTAGGGTTTATGGTTGTTTATGGTAGATATCATCTCATCTATATATAGTAAACAATGGTCTTAGATCGGCCGAAGAAACAGCTTATAGCCGGAGGGCACCACTATATCCAGCTCTATCCGATACTGTATATTGGAACTGTTGATGCAACCACAGCTGCTTTCCTCCATTCACAACCGGATAGGCTAGGGATACCATCCAACATCAAAGGGGTAACATCAAACATTTGCCTATGTGTTCAATCGATACCATCTGATTATGACTAACATAGCCATGGAAGCCATGGCCCATAGAAATAGATGATTTACCGGTTTACCTATTAAAAATGGTGATTTTCCATGGCTATGTTAGTCATAACCAGATGGTAAATGTTTTGACCTATCCAAATGGGGACACTGTCCCATCCGCAAAGCCTCTTTCTTCGTGCCCAGTGCTAAAGCCGATTGGATGCGGGCCTAGAGCCAGCGCGGGCTGAGATAGTGAGCTTTGGATGCCTGCCCCAATTGATACCCTTCTTCAAGTGGGTCGACCCAAGCATGTTGATGCTGTTGCTTCTATATTACCATCTGGTTATGACTAACATAGCCATGGAAAAACACTATTTTTAATAGGTAAACCATCTATTTCTATGGGCCATTTCCCATGGCTATGTTAAATAACCAGAGGGTATATCCCATTGGAATGGGCTTATTGAGGACGAATGCTAACCACCAACCACGTTTCTTTGACCCCGAACCATCGTTTTTTTCGGAGAGGGATCACCCAAAAGGGTGGTTCGTGAAAAATTCCAAGTTATGTTTCAATCATTTCTCGGAAAAGTAAAATCCTACTCAAATAGAGAAGAATTGAACCAGTTGTTCTGTCTTTTTGGGGTTTACTTAGTTTACTTGAAACGTCTAGTCAGACCATCTTTTCCGTCAAAACTTCAACAGAAAAATACCTATGAACCAGAACTTTATATCATTAACTGGTTGGTGGTTTGAACCCCTCTGACAAATATGAGTTCGTCAGGTGGGATGATTATTCCCAATAGATGGAAAACAAATCATGTTCCAAACCACCAACCAGCCATTATATCCCCATTATATCCCCATTAACAGATATATCCCATAGTTACTGGGGATATAATGGGGATATAATGCTATAGATACTATAGTTAATGGGATATAATACTATAATGGGGATCATTAACATGATGGTTGATACAATCTGGTTGATATATATCCCCATTAACAGTATATTGATCCTTAAACAGAAATACCCATCAACTCCCTATGTACCAATAATATCCATTAATATCCATTAATATGATGGTTGATATTTCATGCTACATCCCACTACTGCTATGCCCGGCTCGCTCCGCCTCCAGTTCTTGCAGGACCTGCGGCAGTGAGCTGGGCGGTTCGAGCAGCAGCTGCACCTCCATCGCCAGGCGATCCTGCGCCGTGCAGATCTGAAGGAAAGTGGCCGCCTAAACAAGTACAAATTGGTGTTTAAAGTTACATAGAATAGATAATGATCTGAATGATATATGTCATGATTAATGCATATATATATATATATACACACACACCGTATTTTACATTATGAACATGGAAATTTAACCAAGAACAATGGGCGTTTAATGGATGATTCTGGATGTACAAAGGTCGTTCTTGAAGAGTTCTGAAACCAGATGTAATTACTGTAACGGTACAACATCTTGGGCCACCTTGGGATAGAAATTCACACAAGAAGTGACAAAATCAACAATTATTTTAGCACATGTGTTGTTATCCCTGATAACTATAACGTTTTTTTGCAAGCAAAAAAATATGTCTCTTCTGATGAAGTAGGAAATGAAACTGAACCGCAAGATGGAAGTCTAACCAACAAACATGAATGGATGTCAACAGGTAACGTCGTTATTACAAGGAAGGAAACCATTACGTAGAACCAACAGCATACAGGAGTCTATCAAACCAAAGAAAGGGAAGATGAGGACTGTGGAATCAAACTCACTTTTTCCTGACCATATGGCGAGATATTCTGACCAAGTACCAATCAACATTTGGAAAAATAAAACACCCATTCTTTGGTTTCTTAGCCTCCTCATCCTTCTCTCTTTCCTTTCTCTTAGTCTCTTGAGCTCTTTCAGATCTTTCCTGAACATCGAGACAGCAAGAGAAACTGCTCCGAAGCAAAGTAAGAGCTGACATGACTGACATGTCACCATATTAAACAAACAAAGATGTCTAGGTCTGAAAATTATGGGAACACCATTAACATCCCCAATTAAAATGTTTACCTGTTAAGCTCTGGTAGTCAAACATGTGTTGCAGGAAAATTATCCCATTTAGCTCGATGATTTTAAATGAAGAAATGGCCAAATGTAGGGGAGTTCCCAGTTTGCCGTGTTTGATTACCGGATAACCCATTGAAAATCTCCTCTTATCCCACTATTATCCCCGTTTTAACCATACCCATACAAAACAATATCAAACTACCATTAGAATAAAACATATAAAAACACAACTGGGTAAATAATAGCAATAATTCACGATAACCTGAAGTAAGGTCAATTGGGGGTGATTCCCCTTATTCACCATAATTAGCCATATTAACTCGTTGTGGCCACCTTTTCTAGGGCAGCGCCTTAGCCTCGTCATCCTCTGTCTTCTTCTCAGCGTCGGAAGATTGACACCTGTCCTGGATAAAAAACAACGTGTTTATATCAACATTTAAAAATGATGATAGGAATTGATATTATTTATCATATTCATCATCGTCATCTTCATGTTCATATTCATCATGTTCATAGTTTTCAAAAAATTCATCGTCGTCAAATGCATATTCATTTTTGATAGTCATAAACATACTCAGATTCATCATATTAATATTCATTAACATGTCATATTGAAAATTCATCATGATCACGAACATGATCATGATCATGATCGTCATCGTCACCATCATCAGTTATCAATCATCAATCATCGTTCAATCATCAACCCTCGAAATCATGATCATGATCATGATCATAATCATCAATCATCAAACATCATCATCATCATCATCATCAATCAAAAATCATCAACCATCAACCATCAACCATCATTCATCATCATCATCACCATCATCATCATCAATCAATCAATCAATCAATCAAAAATCATCAACCATCAACCATCAACCATCATTCATCACCATCATCATCATCATCGTCATCATCATCATCATTATCATCAATCAAAAATCACCAGCCATCAACCATAAACCATCAACCATCATTCATCATGATCAATCATCAATCATCAATCATCAATCATCAATCATCAATCATCAATCATCATCATCATCACCATCAACATCATCAACATCATCATCAATCAATCATCAATCATCAATCATCAATCAGCAATCAAAATCAATCCCCAATCCCCAATCCCCAATCCTCAATCCTCAATCCTCAATCCTCATCATCATCATCACCATCATCATCAATCATCATTCATCATTCATCAATCATCAATCATCATCATCACCTTCACAATTATTAATCATCAATCATCAGACATCAACCATAAACCATCAAACATCACCATCATCATCATCATCAATCAAAAATCATCAACCATCAACCATCAACCATCGTTCAATCATCAAGCCTCGAAATCATGATCATGATAATGAACATAATCATCAATCATCAATCGTCAATCATCAAACATCATCACCATCATCATCATCATCATCAATCATCAATCATCAGACATCAACCATCACCATCACTATCATCAAACAAGTGTAGTCACGGCAACTATCAACATATATTTGTTGGAGGCTCACGATTGATTCCTAAAAATGGGTTTCCACATGGAGTCGCGATGTTTCAGTTTCATGTCAATCTTCACGAAGCATCTGGAGTGTGATTACAGCGTAATGTGTGATTGAAAGCCTCTTCTTCTTCTCTTCTGTCCTTCCTCTTCTCTGCCTCTATTGCTGCTTTGGCTCTCTCCTGAACAAAAGAATTGCATGAGTCATATCAATTGTGCCAGAAAAAAGGCCAGGGTCAACAATCCATGCCATATTTCCACAAGGATATGGGTTACTTGATGTTACTTGAAAAGGGGGGTATATATACCTCCAATTTTTGTTTGTTGATTTTAGGGTTACCATGGGCGGTTGCCTCAGCTCAGACAATCGCAATGGCTGCTGCCTGTTGTTCCCTTTCTCTTTCCTTCTTTTTATCTGCTTCTATAGCTGCTTTGATTCTTTCCTGAAGGAAAGGACTCCATGAGGTAAATTTTAGCATCCAAAACATTCAAAACAAATGCAAACCTCATGCAGGCTCATCCAGTATACCAAATGAACAATACAGTGCTTTGATAAGTACAGTGCTTGCAACACGTACATTGTCAATAGTAAAAGCCTCCTCTTCCCTTTCTCTTGTTTTTCTTCTCTCAGCTTCAAGCGCTGCTTCCATTCTTTCCTGAACCAAACGACTCCATGATCAGAAATCTCATAGGAATCCGAAACACCAAAAACAATCAAGAGCATATATGGAAATCCAAAGACCCCCCAGGGTCTGTAGCTGCCCAAACAATTAAGGCTTTCTTGTGTGGACTCTTTCCCCCCTTAAATTGTTTGCTAAAGCCCAATTATTGCGAAGGTATGTTACACCTTCGGGGGTACCCTTAGATAATTCCCTCAAACCAGCAACATGCGCCATTGCTTACAGCCTCCTCTTCCCTTTCTCGCTCCTTTCTCTTCTCAGCTTCTAGTGCAGCTCTGATTCTTTCCTTTCAGGAGCACGGCTGAAAAGCGGAACAAGCATGGCCACATGGCTGAAAATTAGGACTGAACATGATTTAACAAGAAAAACAATCAGGATGCGATCATGCGACAAACAATAAGAAACATGGTGATAGCATCAGCACAAATGGCCATGGGTCAACAGCAAAAGTCATCAAAGCTTCGCTCAATTCTCCGAACCAGACCCATCTGCCAATTAGAAACTACCCTCTGGTAGACTGACATAACTATGGAAAGATCCACCATTTTATACCTGGGCAAATCCACTATGTCAATGGCCATTTTCAGTAGCTATGTTAGACATAACCAGAGGGTAAACCTCCATTTTCCTATGGTTTTCCTATGGTTTTCCCATGGTTTTCCCATTAAAACCTCCATTTCCTATGAGTATTACTAAAGCAGTCACGGTCTCAAAGCCACCCACAGATTGGTCATTACGCAGTGGTTTTACCTCCAAAAAATCCCTGGAGGTGTACCTGACAACTGGTTGGTGTCCCATTGTATCACCATATCAAAACCATATCTAACCATATCTGGTTGGTGGTGCAATAACAATCTTGAAAAATATGAGTTCGTCAATGGGAAGGATTATATGAAATAGAACATAAAATTCATGTTCCAAACCACCAACCAAACAAAGAAATATAGCTTCAAAACCACTCAAACCCATCTGGAATTCAGTATTCCGTACCCAATGATACAACAGCGCACATCATCATCTGGGGGCGAGACTTCTTCCTCCTTCTCCCTTTCCCTTCTTTCCTCCGCTTCTATTGCTCTGCGTCGTTCCTCGACAGGCTGCGGTGAAAAGAATCCCTCATGCTCTTCGTCTCTTCGATTAGGACATCATCAACAGAACATGTGCACGTTCAAGAAAACCATGCTTCCCTGCATTCATGCTTTTTCATGTTTTTTAATCAGTGCGACTAATATCTAGAAGCCTTTTGAATGTTTTTGCATGTTTTTGCTGGGTATACGCATGTATACGCACAAACTCCCGTTAAACACACGCAAATCTCAACTAAGCGCTAAATCAAAAGGCTACAAGGCGCTGAATGTCGCCTGCAGTGCATTTCAGCGCAAATATGTGCATGACTAATCGTGTATCCCACGCAGACATGTCAATGTTTTGCTGGCTATTCCCCCTAATCATACCAATTGTATCCATACTGTTCATGATTAAATCTCAATTGTTCTATGATTGAACCCCCATCAAATGACCCATTTCCCGTCACTCCATAACTTGAATGCACCTTTCGACTGACCTAAGTGTCGTCAACTCCCCAATGCGATTGACACAAAGAGAAGTCCAGAAGGGCCGCCAGTTGTGTCCATTCTACTACGGATGACTAGTTAGTGGATTTTTAATGGGTATATACCCTTTTTGACAAAAGCAAAAGTGATGACTGAATGGTTTGGGCAACTCCCCTAGCGGCACCTCGTCTTCCATTTGTTGTCTTTTCTCGGCTTCCATCGCAGCTCTGATTCTTCCCTGGCAGCACCATCACAAGGCCTTATTTGTTGAGGCCAAACCTTGGTTTTGGGGATATGTCCTTTGGGATACTGATAGTTGTTTCACACGAGAACCTGCCAATACTGCCACGAGCTGTCGCCTCCTGCTCATCTTTCTTTTCTCAGTTTCTATGGCTTCTTTGATTCTTTCCTGCATAAAAAAGTCTGGTAATGAACCAAAACTGCGCTGGTCACTCTATGTCCATTTAGGACCTCACTCGTCCCGTGGTTGGGTTCATGAAATCAAGCTGCAAGCTGTTGGGGGTACAGTTTCAGTTGGTAAGTGGGTATTTGTCACCACCATAGCTATACGCTTTGTATCGACACGTTATGGTGGATATTTCCATGGTTAGTAATACCCAGTCAGAACTCCAACAGCGCTCTAAAGTAGTTGATGCAAATCAAGTCCATGCCTCCTCTTCCTTCTCCAATTTCCTTTTCTCAGCTGCTAATCCGTCCTAGCCCAAATGATTGATGCCAAGGAAAAGCTGTCGGCCCGATAGAAGGCTTAGAGTTAAAGAAATACCTTTGTGACAAAAAAACATACCTGTCCTGTCTTTGTTGGTCCGTTGCTTTTTTGCTCATATCAGCTGGTCATGTACTCAGTGGTTGTTCGGTCTTTTCTTGCGTATCTTTTGCAAATGGGCCATCGCGGTGGGGTCGTCCTTTAGTGTTTGGATCCATCCCCTGGTCTTCCAAGTTCGGGAAAAAAAACTCAAAGAAAACATCGCGAAATTTAGAAACCACACAAACACAATAGACAATTCAATATAGTTGGTAAGTTGCATATGTTGCCACTGATAATAGCAACATGTTGAAGAAGAACCTCAAGACAACACCAAGTAGATTAAGTAGATCATGCCCGAAGATTGTGACATTCCTTTGAACCGGTCTCCAATGTGGTAAACCCCGCAACAAAACCATTTTGGGTGTCATTTTACAGCATCCCATCCCAATGCCAGAAACCTCTATTGGGGATGATTTATGACTCTGGGTTTACCACATAAACTACTAATTAGTAGTAGCCACCAAAATAATCATCAGGAACCATTAAAATCTATTTAAAAGCATTGATCTGGCTCAATTATAATATTTCACTAACCTGAATCTTGCGGCCATTTGGGGATGATTTCCCGAATCCAAACCATTTTTCCCAGTGATGTCGCAGTGAGGTCGTTCAGGCTACGGCCGGCCGTGGGCCTTTTGGTTTATCGATGTATATAATAAAGCATGAAGCAAACACCATGAAGGAACAACATTTACAGACAAATGTCATATTTAGCAGAATTACCCACTAAAGAAAAACAAGTTCATTTCACTCAATGTAGGTATAGTAACCATGGAAACGAAAACCTGGCGGCATCATCTTCATAGTAGACCTTGATCGACTGGGAGCCGAAGGACGCCTCCAGCCGAAAGACCTCCGCCTTCACCATCATGGTCTGCATGTGGCAATGTCGCCATCCAGGCGAGGCAGACGGGTCAGTGGACAAGTCAGGAGCATCATCCCATTGGGTGTCATGACATTGGGCCTCCTCATGAAGACATAAGCCCCAGCGGGTTAACACACCAAAACGATATCAAGAACTAGATGCTAAAAACAAAACCCAGAAATTGTCAAACCAGCATCTTGCTTGACACGAACTTTGCAGCGAAGTCTTTTCCACAGAGCCCCAGAGAGTTTCTGGAAACATTGGATGCAAATCTCCCTGATAGCCCCTCCCTTCAGAAGGAGGAACAGAAGCGCTTCCTCCTCGCGCAGAAAAGATGGGCACCACGGATAGGCTGCTGATGTGGTTCCAAAGTTCGAGATATCACAGTCGTCTCGTTGAACTTAGGACACCCTATGTTTGGGTCGGCGAACTTCACAACGTCACAGCTGCCACCTGAGATCTGATCAATTGACCAAAGTGCACACACCATGACACACCATGACCTCTTTTTCGAAGCCACGAAACACAACAAGTCGAACACACATCGAACAGGATTTGACCATGACTTTCTGGTTGGTGGTGCAATAACCATCTTGAAAAATATGAAAGTCAATGGGAAGGATGACATCCCATATATTATGGAAAATAAAAGTCATGTTTGAAACCACCAACCAGCTTTAGTATTTCATATTTTCCCATTCAATCTTTTCAGGGGGAGGATCATCCCACAGAGCTTACTAAGCCCAGCTAACCGTCCGTGGGACGATCCAAACCCAACCTGGTTATGTCAAGTTATAGCGAACTTGAAGCCATGGCCCAGTCGAAATGTCGTGGATTGACCCAGCTGGAAAATGGAGATGTTCCGTATGTTATAGGTTAGAAATGAGAGGGTAACATAGACATAGATGTGATGATGTGGAAAACAGAAACTTTGTGGATCATTCTCCACAGCTTTCCCCATGGGGGTTTCCACATCTATGGTAGCATCAAACCGCCTCAGGCTTGGCTCCCATTCTGCCTCTGCTGCCTTTCTTTCTTTAGTTTCAAAGGATTGGTCCTGAGGATCAATGGATTGTTGTGAGGGAAACTTTAGAGGAACCCCTATAGTTTCATGGGAAAACGCAGATTTTCCCAACCAATGCATTGAGGGGATGGCCTTCGTTTTTTTTTCTTCATATATTGTCTATACTTATATATAAATACATATATACTATGTTTATATATATACTATATATACATATATATACTATATATATACACACTATATACATAATACATATATATATATATGCTATAATTATACATAATATATAATCAGAAAAAAATACCTCCAAAAAGATAGAAGAGTGACAGTAAAATCCTACTAAAATGATGGTGATCAATAACTTGTCTCTATCTTTTTGGGGTGTAATGTACAAAGCAAAAAACATGTGGGGCCCCAAAAAAGGCCAAACACGTGGAAAGCAACGTCAACTGGTCCTCATCCTCTGAAATATAGTTTTATCAAACCATGAAACGCTCTGTAAGCACTATAAGTCTATTAAACGTCAAACCAAATGGAGATGGTTCTCGAAATCACACATAAAACTAAAAGCGCTAAAATTTAAACTTGAAAGCCACCAGAAACCACCATGGGTGTTTCAGCATCGAGATCACATCAGTGGTCGGGTGCTGTCACCGGCACCTCATCTCCGATAGTCAGACTCTTGCCTCCCATGAGTCTCCTCAACTTGGAGACCTCTGAGATTTGTGTGGTTCAATATTTCATCTTTATTTGGTTTGATGACCATCATTCTCTGCAGCTATATCTACCATAAACCACGGTCATATTAGCTATGGTTCACCAGCTTGGCACTACCTTCGCCTAACATATTATAGGTAACGGTAACACATCATGATCATATCGGCTCACGGCGCGGCTCCTGCACGGCAGGCCGTGCCTCCTCCTGCGCCACCTGATGCGATGCAAAGAAATGGCACTAGAAAAATGGCAAAATCGTTGGGTTAAATGTGGGATGGAATGTTATTATATTATATGAACAGGAATAGTCTTATCGATTAATATGGTGATAATATAGTGTATATATATAACTATATTTATATATATATATACATTTATACATGTTGCTAAGGTTGCCATTGTTTTTTTTAGTACAACATGTTACAACATGTAACAATATTCTCTCATGATCATTGTCATTGGTATTATATAATATTATATATATTATTATCATAGTACTATCATAGTATTGATTGTTCCACATTACAAGCCTCCCCCCCAATCAATCCACATTCCGGATTGGCGAATAGAAGTCCAGCGCATTGTTCAGCGCGTGCCATGCGGTCTTAACATGTTGAATGTGTTGTTTCTTTTTTGAGCAGTGAAGTGGCTATTAATGGTCATTTGAGGCTATACTTCATATTTTTGGATCACAAAAAAAACACCGAGCTACTAAGGAAAAAACATGTTTTGTAGCAACCAAGACAGGGAAGCTACGGAAAAAACAAAATGCAAATATGGGAATGGAAGTCAAAGGCAAAGCGATCAGTTTTTTATTTGTGTATCATGCCTGTTCCTCGAACGCTTTGTGTCTTTGGCTTTCATCCACCTACTTGGAGCTATCACCATGAATCCCACAAACGAACAACACATAAGTGTTTTATCATCCCACATAGGCAAAAATGCTGGTGACCCCAAATGGTTGCTTCAAACAAATGCACCCAGGGATCCCCCATCTTAAAGAACTTTATATGTTAATAATATACAATCCTGGATATATGTTGATACGTGTGTATAATACATATATATATATATATATATATATA
>Ga0126342_10015458_pt1 | contig 13383 bp, 11 predicted proteins | sample Cyp1metagenome_FD_92528 | JGI IMG/M metagenome (GOLD analysis project Ga0126342, IMG submission 92528) | Coral microbial communities from Lord Howe Island, Old Settlement Bay, Australia - Cyphastrea 1 metagenome | ecosystem: Host-associated > Invertebrates > Cnidaria > Coral ...
ATATATATATATATAGTAATATGACATATTAACATGATATATTACATGATACTCCAACAGTTCAGGTGAGCCCCAGGCCGCTGAGGCCCAGCTCCTTTCATCAGTTTCCGAGCCCAGGAGTCGTTATCGCTACGTGACGCAGATTGCACTGGGCGATGGAACCAACTGTTCCGGTGAAGCCCGGGACCTCCAGAAGTGCAACGAGGACCGTGGTTTCCACGTGATGAAACGTGGAAGGAAACGTGGAAGGAAATGATGGCGGAGACAGAAAAATCACGTTTTTTTTTTTTGAAATGGTGAAGATGAAGTCGCTAAGCTAGTCGAAGCCATGGACACCATGAGAAGATATTGGAAGTCTATCTGTAATGCCTTGTTGTTCAACATGGCCAAAGCATGAAGGTATGTCTTTTGTAGTGGCCAGAATTAAGTGAACTAGCCAAAACATTGAACCACAACATACCAGCAGATTCCGCCTCACTGCAAGCGCTGTATACGGCATGGTCTGTGAGGAAGCCTGTACAAAAGATTGCGAGTTCATGGACTGGGAGGACGGAGCCGAACGACATGTTCTGCCTGTGCTGTGCTGTGCCAAGATCAGCAGTGTTAACTCTATAAACGACTGTATTCGATTCAGAGTCAGAACTTTCTAGAAGGCTTCTCATGACTTATCAAGATAAATTGCGCAGTTGAATTTGCAACCATGGCCCCACCGGAATAGCACGTTTGTTCTCAAAGAGTCTCCATATCTTCCTATTTTATAAGTGCTCGTACTGTATATGTTCATCTTATGATTCTTCTATGCAGACTTGAGACATCTTGAGACGGCCTCTCCGAAAATTTGAGGACAGGCAGACTGCAAAGAGCCTATAAAGAGCCTAGTTTAAGCTGTTGAATGTCAGTTGGCTTGATCTGTTCACCCGGGATTTTGGACGGGACCGTTTGAAGTCAGTAGTGTCACAGCTAAAATTTGGAAGCTACTAGGAGTCCTTGTTTCCGAGCTTTGTTTGCAAATTCACTTCCGAATATCTTTCCAAGGCTTTGCGCAGCTTTTGTCATCAGATGTCATCAGTTAGACTACAGTTAGACCTCCATTCAGGCTTCAGGTATCTCCAGTCTTTTGCACTCACTAAACCTTCGTAGTACCGTGGTGATCCGTGGTGTGTTGTTCCACAGCAGGACTGGTCAGAATGCTCAATGAGCTGCGGCATTGGCAACCGCAGTCGGACCCGGGAAACGAACGCGGAGGTGAATGGCGGTACACCATGTGACCCAGCAGTTCCGACCAGACAGAGCGAGGAGTGCAGACTGCCATGTCCCAGAGACTGCGTGTGGGGTGATTGGGGTGTCTGGACGAGGCTTGGATTGGAAGATGAAAATGATGAAGATGCACAATGCCTGATGATCATTTAAGATATTTGAGTGATCATGGTGGACTTGATATGACTTGATTTTGTTTTGAAGATTCACAAGCCGCAAGAGCGTTTGTGTTCACCAAGTGCAGCCCTGGAAGCTCACTGCCCAAAAAGAAATCGTCATGTTTTATGAGATTCCGTTTTCTTGGCACTTGCAAAATGAATACATTTGTATTGATGAGGAACTTGAAGCAGCTGTGATTTCTACAACAAGCTTGCAGTAATCTTGAATCCTGTAGTATTTCAGTATGCGGATCAATTTGGCGACTTTGAAGTGAGACTTTGACATACTTTGAAGATTAAAGATCGCAGACAGATTAGCGCAGGATTCAAGATTAAAAACACTTTTTTTTTGCGGCAATCTTGCATCTCGAGTCCACTGCCACTCTGAAGTACTTTGAAGTCCTTATTTTCTCCGAAGGCTTCTAAGTACCAGATTCAAGTATAAAGAATTCAAGATGATTCAAGATTCTTTCAAAAGGTTATGGCAATCTTGAATCTTGATTCACTGGCGTTTCCAAGTACCTCAAAGTCAGGAGTCTTACCAAAACAGTGTAAGTAAAAGATGCTACGCTGCACGGTAGAAATACTTCACCCAAAGACGCCAGGGGAGCTACAGCCCTGATTTTTAGCAAGGGACGCCTAGGATAAAATATGAGGTAAACGCATTGCAACATATTAAGATTATTAAGGTGGGTTCAGAATCTTGGCCTTGGCATTTTGAAAAATCAGCATATATATATATACACAGATATATGATCATATAAGAATCATATATATAGTATTATATATATTATATATAACTATGTAACATATATTAATATATGTATTGTATCATATTTTTCGTTGACTTTTTGCACTGAGGAACTGCTCCAAGAGCTGTGGCGAGGGCGTGTCTGCTGGTACCTCCACACGCCATCGGGTGGAGGCCATCACCGCCGCCTTTGGCGGAGCCGACTGCGAGGGCAGCACCCTGCAGCACCAACGATGCAACGACCAGCCCTGTCCGATCGATTGCGAGTGGAAGGACCTTGGACCAAAAACCCATGACGGATCCATGGTGCTGGTATATATACTAACAGAAAGGGGGTATATTGATGGGATCCATGTTACCATATATAGCATACATGGATCCTATGGGAAAGGGAACGAAACATGAGGAAAATGCCATGGAAAATGCCATGGAAAATGCCATGGAAAATGCCATGGAACATGCCAAAATCCACGTCGAAGTGACGGAATTGAACCGAATCAGACACCGAATCGGATCGAAGCGCAGATTAGACTGAAAGAGAACCACAACAGTTTTCTGCAGGACTGGACAGCGTGGACGGAATGCGTGCAGCCTTGTGGTGGCGAAGGAAGTCGCCAAAGATCCAGGAATAGCACAGAAGCAATGCATGGTGGAGAGGACAAGGGCAACGGGGAAACGAGCATTGGTTTGATATTAGCAGAGACCTTGGGACCTTGGAAAACGAAGATCGCAATTTTGATTCCAATTCATTGACTCCTTTTCTGGTTCATGTGGGTGCTAAGCATTTAAACCAACCGGAACTCTTCAAAAACTTGGTGAATGAATGTAGATATGGGTATGGATCAATACCTATTAATACACTTTTAATGGGATGAACATCCATTTACCAGCTATTTTGATGTTCACCAGGGGTACAAGGTTTTGACACAGTGCCATATGGCATTCACATGCATTTATGATATATTTAATACCCATAGGATCCATGTATGGTATATATGCTAACATTGGGGGTATATTGATGGTAAATGTTACCATATATGGCAGCACCATGGATCCTATGGGATATATTTATGATATATTTATGAACTGTTTATGATGTTAGATGTTGGATGCACTCCATTGCCCTGTTGCCATAGGACTGCATTGGCGAGTCCACGGAGGTTTCACATTGCACCGTGCTGGGTGGCTGCTCCGTGAACTGCACCTGGGAGGATGCCTGGCACATCCCGGCACCATGAATTTCCATCAATTGATGACCGATGTTTCAGAAAAATCGTCCGATTTTTTCGGTGAATTTCATTTACAAATGTTGGCAATTGTTGGCATATATGTATTTCTGACTAATATGTATTTTTCGATATGTTTAATCAATACTTTAAGATACTCGTAGTGGGAGCAGTGTATGGCTTCAAGTCGTGACTCGCTTTTTTGAGTGTGAAGAATTCGTGACCTTTGAGACTTTGAGATCATCTGGTTAATGATAACATGGTTAATTAACCATCTGGTTTATTAACCATCATTAACCATCATTAATGTTTGTCATCAGGTTTGTTTTTCACCAGATTCCATTCGCAGACTCCTTAAACATCTAAAAACAGAGCTCTCCCATGCGGTTTTTACCATGGCCCACCAAGGATTGGAATGAATGGACAGCTTGTTCTGCGAGCTGCGGGGACGGAAACCGTGTAAGGCGCGTGTTGGGACAGGTTTTTAGAAAGGTTTTTGAGTGAAACATAGTGAAACCAACCAGAAAGCCATGACTCTTCAATACTTTTCAAGGCACCAAATTTCAGACAAGGAATTTTTCAGACAATGTAAGACCTCATGAGGATTCTGTGGCAAATCTTTCGCAAACTCCTCTTCCACTGCGGTTTTTGGGTCAGGAGTTGGAACCAACTTCAACTGATTGCTGCAGATGTTCCCACAATTGGGTGGTGTTGAACATGTTGAAATGGGTCATTCAATGACCTCTGCAGACATCTGCAGACAAAAGGAAGAGCTTCCAAAATGGCTATGGATCAATACCTATACATACCATTTTTAGGGGGATGAACATCCATTTACCAGCTATTTTGATCTTCACCAGGGGATTGGGTTTTGACCCATCCCCAAATAAACTCTGGTATTCTGCAACGCCTTGAACTAAAATATAAGATGTGAAATAATGTGAAATCAGTTGGAGCTGCAGAAACAGTAAGACACAGATAATCAAGGCGGCGCCCCAACAACGGCGGCCAAGTTGCAGTCGTTTTTTTCAGGTTCCGTTTCGTGGCCGATGAAGCAGTTGGACCGCATGGCCTACATTGTGTCGGTGAGCCAGAGGACCATGGGGACCATGGGGACCATGTCCAGTGTCCAGCAGTGTCCAGCAGTGACTTCTACTGAGTTTTACTTTCCGAAACTTTGACACACTTTTAGACAATCAAAGATCATCAGAGACACTTTGGGAAGCCAGTGCTGGCAGTTCACTTGCAGATGCAGCTGATTCACTGCCAAAGGCCTCAGTACTGGACTGTTGCGAAAACTCTGAAGAATAAGTACCAGTTATTCATCACTGAGTTTTCGATTGATGAAGTCCCAATTGCAGGAAGAGATAAGCTGTGAGACTGGCGTCGACTGTCCGGTTGATTGCGAATACAACGATTGGAAGGACTTCGGTGGTGTTGGTCGATTGTGAAGACGGTTAGCACATGTTAGCACATGTTAGCACATGTTAGCACATGTTAGCACATGTTAGCACATGTTGGCAAGGGCTTTTGAAGCGAACGCAATCGAAAGCAATGGAAAGCCAGAAGTTCAGAAAATTTTGCTCTGATTGCGCCTCAAGATTCACGATGGCCCCCAACATGCAAAACATGTCTAGCCAAGTGCTGTGCCTGAAAAGTTCATGGGTTTTGCCACGAATACACTCAGGAGTCTGCCAATTGATTTTTGACTTTCCCCCACTGAAGCCCCTGAGACATCACCGCTGCCATAGTCAGCATCTTATTGCTCTTGGCGACAGCCATCGGCATCAACATAAAAAGCTCTGCTTTTTGTTGCATCATCGAACGCTGGAGGTACGTTCTCAGTATCCGTATCATCATCATCATCATCATCATCATCATCATCATCAGACAACCCGAACATCTCCGCAACACTGCTGCCAGCAACATCAGTAAGCAAACCATTGCGATATATTGCGATTCAGAGAAGTGACAAATCGAAAAACCGAACGTAGCTCCACCATGAAACTACAGGAGCTATCAGCTCTGACAGCTCTCAATGCTGTGGAGCGAAGTTCTGCCTCCGTGCCACATGCATCCACTTCCATCCCGCGTCATCCTTCGTCTTGTCGCCGCTGTGTCACTATTGTGTCACGAAAACACAGACGCCTTGGCGTTTCTATGGGAATCTGGCATTTTATCACTCTCGTTCACCCCATTCATGGAAGCTTAAGCTTGGAAGCCGGAATCCACACTTCCAAAAGGAATATGACATGTCAGTGCACCATGAAACCCTGACCCCCCAAGACCCAAAATTAAGTGCAGACGTATTGCGTATATATTTTTTTCCTTGGAAAGCAAGACTCAAGGGTTGCACGCATCCACACTCAAGCATGCATGTCTTTATCTGCATGGGTGAACGTCCGGTTTGAATCGTGCATGTATCAGGATTATCAGGTCTCACTCTCGTTTATGATTGTAAAATCCGATATGCTGAATTTTCCATGTTTTTGCTATATTTTGCCAATGTCAAATGCAATGTAGAGGATCTGTTTTTTCTTGGCCCTTTTTTCTTGTTGCCAGGACTGGGGCGAGTGCGAAGCCATGCCCTGCGGCCCATCGAAGAAGTTACGGTCAAGGAATGACTGGAATGACTTCACTTAGTTACCAGATGTCACCCGATTTCGGTTTCAAGTTCATCATAGTTCATCCAAATGGGTGATTTCTCAGTGCCATAAGGATGTTGTCAGCGCCATGTTCATGACAACTCCAACATATTTAGTGGGTGATTTCACCATAGTTTATCGTTCATCAGATTGCACCAGGTGAATCAGATATCATCGATCAGCTGTTCGATCAGCTGTGTCGCAGTCGCCAGGACAAAGCAAGCTGCTCGATACGGCGGCAAGGCCTGTGATGGCAATGCCAGCCAAGAAGAAGAGTGCTTTATTCAAGATCCTTGGATCAACACGAGATTGTTTTGGTGATGGAGAGGAACATTCAAAAGGCCATTAAAATATAGGCCCTAAGCATTCTAAAGCCTTAAAGGAGAACAAGGGTAAGGGATGTCAGTCATGCTTCTTCTCTTCAAGCCGAACAAACTCACTTAGCTCGTCATGCTGCCAGGGAAGTATACGGGCGCTAGGGGTGTGTCCAAATCCACGAAAACGATATCGAAAATGCTGAAAGTGCGTGCGCGTGGCTCACTTTTTTTAAGGATGCCAAGATTATCGAGTGTGATGAGAATGGCAAGCCTGTGACCACTACGACCACTACAACCTCCACCAGCACCTTGACAACGACAACAACTTTCACTACTACCACAGTGACAACAACTGTAACCACTACAACCACAAGTCTCCAAGCTGCAAAGAGTGGCCAGAAAGTAGCGCTTTCGCCACATGTCCTGCTTTTTCAGTATGCTTCCAACGGTGGTGGTTTTGGGAGTGTTGGAAGCTGGCTTCATATTTTTTGCAGTTCTTGAATTGTGGGGGAAGCCAATTTCCTGGCAAATTTCCTGTGATGGGGTGAGAGCATGTGACAGCTATGCAGCTACATTGAAGCTCCTTGTTTGAGAACTTCGGGATGATTTGGATGATTTGGATGATTTGGAAACCCATGACATCCCATGACCTTCCATGACCTTCCATGACTTCCCATGACTTCCTAGGCTTCGCTGATGTCGCATTGACCACTGTGGCTCTGAGCGCGAACTCCGCTGCTTCAGCCGCCTCAGCGGCCGCCAACATCACTGTGGACGGGACAATGGTCATAGTTCCTCAACCAATTTGATGTCTTCCGTCGCAAATTCATATTGATTTATGTGATGATTATGTGATATTTATTAATGTCATTAATATGTGATAATTATTATGTGATCATATACCACTGTGTTGATATATATATATATTATTATATGATATTGTCATTAGTTAATGTCATTAATAGGTGATCATATACCATGAATACACCACGGAGCTGCCTACAGATTTGGCGATATTTGGCCCCTTGGGAGACACTACGTGTTGATCTAAGAGGGTCATTCATCAAAACCAGTCTTTCGTCTTTCGTTTTAAGAAAGGTATGTTCCTGTGTTTCCACGCTGACATAAAATGCATTGATACACACCAACATACCCATAGGATTCATGTATGCTATATATGGTAACATTTACCATCAATATGCCCCCAATGTTACCATATATGCCATACATGGATCCTATGGGATAGTATACACCTGTGACAAGCTTCGCGCTTGTGATCGTGCCAAGGACGTGTCACCCAGTGCGGAAGGCTTTTCCAACGATTCGGCAGCAGTGGCGTCGGTGAAGGAAACGATTGCACAAGAGGTGACGGGGGGTCTCCTGGATGGCGAATGCTGTGATTTCACAGCCGTCTCCGTTCCGAAAGATGGTGCGATTTTAACCATTCGCATCAATTGGCCATGTTTTTCATTACTTGAAATCTCGCTTCAATACAAAATATACAACCATCCCACTTGAACATGGATCTGAAGCGAGACGTCAGCACGTTGCCAGGCTGGAGTTTCCACAGATGCGGTCATAATAAAGACTGTGGCAGTGGAGGCTTGTGGGGATGGACTGAGTGACCAAGCGCTGCCCGTGGCGCTGAAAATTTGGACAAAGGACCCGTGAGGATTGTGATAGGGGGTCTCTCAACAAAGTACAAAGAGCGTCAACGAGTAAGAAGTGCAACGGAGGGGTAGAAAAGGCCCAGAATGGCCCAGAAATGAGACCGTAGCCAAGAAGGAGGATGAAGGAAGCCACTGCACAACGGATTCTTCCGATTAAATTCTCGAATGCAAGGTCTCTTAGATGTATGATGCGTGCATTTTAGAGGACATTTTGGAGGTTTCGGATATTTTGGACTCAATAAGATCATATTTTGATATGTAGTGATGTCTATCTATATATACGAAAACATAGAGATTTGTAATCTAGATTTGTATCCATAGACTAATCCATATCAGTGATATCAGTAGATCTCCATCCATATCCTCAACATGCTATCACCAAGGCTACGCCTGCATCGCTCTTATCTTTGGGTTCCCGACCTCGAAGGAAGCGTCGTGAAACGCCTGGCCCCTTGCCATTTGAAAAAACGCATCGAGAAACCCAAAAAAGTCTGGCCATGACTGGCCAGCACAATTAAATCATATTAAATCTATGAAAGTGTCTGAAACACTACTGGCAACTCAGCACTTAATGATCTTGGAAAATGTACATGAACATCTTCAGATCAAGTGGATCTGCAGGATTCTACCAAATTGAGCAGCCGCAAAAGGCTACTTTTTTGCTGATCTCTATCTCCAGGCACTGTGAAGATCGAGTACGAGATCGTCCCGCAACTCAACAACAAGAACGCGAATGATGTCATGAATAGCTTGGATGAGGCTACTCAAAGTGATGAGGCACGGCACGGCGGAAAAAGTCATGCCATTAAATTGCCGGAATATTCCTGATAAATAAAATAAAAGCGCATCATTTGCAGAGGTCATAAGAATTCATTTATGATATTTTAATACATTTTATGACACATTGAAGCACCGTGAGTTGCCAAAGATTTCAGTCCTTGCCTTTGGATCTTGCGGATCTTGCATGCTCCCTAATTTTACCATGAGCTCTGAGACAGTCGGCGTGTTCCACCTCATATCGGCACTGTTCATCTTGGTTCATCTTGGTTCAATGGCAAGCTTGGCATTGTCATCCGTGAATATCCATGATCACCCATGCATGTCCTCTAGGTGTTTTGAATTCTTGTCTCAAAGTTTGCTGTTCACCCAAGAAATTCCAAGATCTCATAAAACAAAATGAATCAAGCTGGACTCATAGGGGGTTTAATGGGGTTTATGGGAAGTCCATGGAGATATGCCAAGATATGCCAAGATGTGCCCTGGCAGCTCACAGTTTTCACCGCCAGGTGCCTCAGCAGCTGGAAACGTCGCTGGCGCGGCACAATAGCCCCTACACGGTGAAGGCTGGGAAGCACCACTGGATGGTTTCCATGGTCATGGGGTATCCCTTTATCGCTGGATGGTTTCATGGAAAACCCATCGACAAAATGGATGATGACTAGGGGTACCCCCATGACTTAGGAAATTAGGACACCTCCATTTGAGTGACTTTTTTCAGTGTCAGATCATTTTGATTCAGAAGAGGCTTTGGAAAGCAAAGGCTTTGGTGGATCTTCAGCTATCCCCAGTCTTGATGTGAGTCTGTATGAATTTCCCAGGGCGTTGGTCGTCCTGGTAGTCTTTTCATGTTATTTTCATATTCAATTCTTTTCAGGTCTTTCTGTTTTGTCGCCTCTTTATGCATATTCCATGATATTCCATGATATTCCCGGATCTTGTTCTGGGGCTGGTTTTGAGGTGACCGAAATGGACACGAAAGAAGTCTCCAAGAAGGATCGCCACACAGTTCCTTGGACCGGCCAGGACCGGCTACACTCGAGACATCAGTTGACGCCACTGGTGTTGATATTTGTTTGATGTCGATGCCTTTTTGCTTATTGCAGTTGATGTCTCTGATTGACGCCTGTCTATCTATCTAACTAACTAATTCACTAACTAACTACCTAACTACAGGTACCCATCAATCTATCTTTCTATCGATTTATCTTTCTATCGATCATGGTCTCACATTGTTGTGTTGGGACTCCTACCATCGTGCCATCCACCGTGACCACACTAAGATTCGTGAATCTGTACTTCATTCCGGCGGGCCTTCAATGTTCGAATGGCATGTCCTGGCCACTTGTATCTTGGACCTTGGATGACCTTGGTACAATCAGAGCAAGGCGATGCGATACACATCTTGTCCTTCCGACCTCACGAAAACATCACGGTGTTTGTATGGATTTCTTATGGAATAATGGGATTCATGTATGGTATATTAACATTTGGGGTATATTGATGCTAAATGTTACCATATATAGCAGCACCATGGATCCGTCATGGGTCATGGAATAATGGGATTCATGTCATGCATGAGGCTTTTAAGGGACGATTCCAATATATTCCAATGATCTTGCAGCTCGCTGACCCAAGGTCCTTTGGTGCTCCTTTGGCTTATGAGGTGATCATTGCCACGACTGAAATATCTTGAAATCACCTCCGGCAACAGCACCGATAGATGCTCCGGCGTCCATGCGGGATGCGGATGCGGATAGATGGTGGCCAGTGAGCTGAGCGACCGCAGTGCCAAAAGAATCCAAAAGAAACGATTCATTCCTTGATGTGACTGGTTTGACTTGAGCCCTCAGGCGTTCAAGATATTCAAGATGCTGATGATCCAGATCCAGGAATCCAAAAACATATTCTGAGATATCCTGATTCCTGGACATTTCTGGGATGTAAGATGATGGAGCAATATGCTGGGGCGCAATTCTTGTGTATTCTTGTCTTTCCTGCACGAGGGCAAACGAGTGGGTTCTTTCAAGATCTTTCAAGAATGGGATGCTGTGTGACGCTCATCCTTCACCTTCGGCCCGCTTGCCGTCCCCCTTTCCCCAGCTTTCTGAACTTAGAACAGATGTTTTCCTGAAGACCAAGGAAACATGTGACGTTTCATGGTGCTGCAGCTGTTTCCACCGTTGAGCTATGTTAAGCTGGTTGAATAGGCAAAAGCCAAGCGTGCAACAGACAGGGCCTAGGGGACCCCACAAGATCCTGCACCAGGGATTCTGAACACAGTGGGCGCAGGAAACCCGACTGCAGGGGGGATCAGCAACTGAAGACCTGCAGTGCATTGTCGAATCATTTGGAAAGCGTCATCGCTGCGTCATGCGGTTGTGCAATGTTGTACCCTGGCGATCTGCCCGTTGTGTCCTTGTCGGCACCATCGGCACCATCGGCACCATCGGCAAAGCGCTTGGGCAGAGCATGGCCAAAGCCACTTAGGACCTGCGTTGAGCTTTCTGCTTTGATGTGCTTTGAATCTGCAGGGGCGACCCTGTGCATGTTCTTTACAAATAAATCTTGTGAGTTTGTGCTGCTTTTTTTTGTGATCATGTTTTTCTCACCATCTTCTCACAACAGGATCAACAGGCTGCCGCTGCCGATTGGGCCCGGCTTGACTTTGGCTTTTTACGGAGGCTCGGAGCTGGATTGGAGTGGGATCAGTGGGATCAGTTGCTCTCGAAGAGTTGCCCTGTTTTTTATTTTGGGCGGTCGTCACAGCAAGGGTTTAGTCTGGAGCATTCCAAGATTTCAAGGGTTTTTCGATTCTTGGATTGCCTATCGCCCCGCAATTGGAAAGGTTTTTTGTTGTTTTCCACCCCTGAAACACGGGAAGATACGTGAAGACATAGCAGTGCCCAGGCCAGAGGTTTCGACCGAAGCCAGCGTCAAGGTTGGGATGTCAGTTGATGCCTCAGGATCCCCAGAAGTCTGAGCTATGCAGCAGTCCATAAAAGGACATGTTCGGTCTATGTCGGTCGAATGGATGTCACTTCACCCTACAAGTTGTAGCCATGGTGTTTGCGCTATTGTCAGGCCTGTTCAACCAGCGATTTGTTGAGGGCAAGTGCGCTCTGCACTTTTCAAACACATGCGGATCAGAGGAAAGTGAAGACCATTACATGAAGGACAGAAAAGACGAACATTCCAAATCAATTGAATTTCTGCTGGCTGTTGATGGCTGTTGGCTCTCCTTTTTGAAATCTGTCTGGATTTCAATGCACACAGTAACTCGCTTGCCCAGTTTACGGGCCGTTGGAGATGCGGAACAGATTTTTGAGGAGAGGACAGATGAAGCAAATACCGGGTAAGATGGACGTAGATGGAGCTAAGGTGGAGCTTTTGAATTTTCAAAATATGGCAGCCCCAAACCTGGATACAGATATTGGATACAGGGAGAATAATGTGAGAATGCCATATTAATGATGTAATATACGTATATGTGATCATATATGTCATGAGAAACCGAGCTGAGCAGGGCTGTATGGAGAATGAGTTCAACGGAGGCCAAAGGATATGTCTTGATGATTCTGACATATTTTGACATATTCCAACATATTCTGACATCTTTATTCTGACTGTTGGGAACAGATTCAAAGATCGTCACCAACTTTTGCCCGAAGGAACTTTAAAAGTTTTGTTCAGACTTCGTCTTGACACCAGGACTTCAATGGCTTGGAGCGCCCAGGTCTTTACATGGTCTCTACGTTGCTCGGATGGCACAAATTTTGCTCGAGCCGGGGATAGGCGGATAGGTACTATAGGTACTCAGCTTCAACAACAAAACGAGTGGCTTTTGGAACTGAGTGTTGCCAGAGAATGGGTGATGTCCGATGAACAGCAAGTCCCAGAAGCAGATGTCTTTGGCCCAAGCGCACCAGCCTCAACGTCTTGTCAATAGATGTCGGGGAGTGCACAAAGATTTGCACACCCGCGTATTTTGCCATGTTCCTGCTTTGTCATCCTGTGCTTTGGCTTGATCTTGTTTTCTCTCATTTATCCCCATGGCTTGAGCGTGCCATTCTTTTCCAATCTGGCACAAGCGTTCTCTGAAATTCGGGCTTCCCAGACGTCATCGGGCTGCAAGTCGCATGGACGTCCGCCGGCCACCCGAAACATAGCCCCTCCGTGCCGACTGCCAGATCCCGATGCGGATCGTGGAATCTACCTGCAGCTGGAGAAAGGTTTCTTTCTGAAAATCATGGAGGGCAACGCGGGTTTTGTTCAAAATTGGAGACACCCAAGAGTCGTGGTCTGTGGTGGTGCCCAAAATTAAAATTATGAAATGACAAACAAGTCGGATGTTTTTGGGACTCCTTTTCCCAAATTTGCCAAAACAATTTAAGGAAACAATACCAGTAGTACGGCACAAGACGGTCGCGGAAGTCTCCAAGATAGGAAACTATAGGAGAGGTGAGTTGTTGTGATGCATGGATGGCAACGAAAGGTGGTTGTGCTTTGTGGAGTGGTTTTAGTGGTCACCTCACCCACAACTGCTGGATGTAGTGTGGTGTGGTGTAGTGCAAGGTAATAT
>Ga0126342_10015459_pt1 | contig 13383 bp, 8 predicted proteins | sample Cyp1metagenome_FD_92528 | JGI IMG/M metagenome (GOLD analysis project Ga0126342, IMG submission 92528) | Coral microbial communities from Lord Howe Island, Old Settlement Bay, Australia - Cyphastrea 1 metagenome | ecosystem: Host-associated > Invertebrates > Cnidaria > Coral ...
TACATATATACATATATACATATACATATATACATATATGCATATATGCATATACACATATATACATATATACATATATACATATATACATATATACATATATACATATATACCTATATACATATTTAGATATATACATATATATATACATATATACCTATATACATATATACATATATACATATATACCTATATACATATTTAGATATATACATATATATACATATATACCTATATACATATTTAGATATATACATATATATATTTTTTTTTAAAGCATATTTGCAGATGAGTCTCAAGCACAAGTGGCCCTGGCCTAGAAGGCTACAAGAGCCTTGTTATTCTTGTTGGAAAGGTTCCAGATGGCCAGAACAGGCTTGAGAGACTTGCTTTGTATATTCATAGGCTCAGTGACCCGGTTCCGATCTCACTCTGAAGCAGTCCTAGAAGAGACAAGCCTTGACATAAGGTGAAGGTAACAGAACTATATTGTAAAACATGAGGAAATCAATTGTTGTTGGCCTTTTCATTGCAACCGGCCTGGTCAAATCTATGTGGAAGTGAAACATTTTGCTTCAACCAGTCACAGTGTCGTTGTGAGTCCAACAGAAAGGTTTGTTGCCAACACTGAAATCACATTTTTTTTTTGGTATATATGTTGTTTTTTTTTGTCAATATATTACATGATCTGAAGTAATATATATGTACATACATATATATATATATCTATATATTTGTCGTCCATGCGCAAACCTATTCTATTGGAAATACAGTTTGAGTTTGAGTTGGTTGAAACCACAACCAAAAACCACAACAAACAAAAAAAACAAAAACACCAAAAAAAACAATGTTTTGGGGGACTACCTCGGGACTACTTGGATCTAGCCATGTTCAGACTAGCCTGGAGACATTTTTTTGATGTTTTGATCCTTAGGATTAATCCAGATTAATCCAGCTTAATCCAGCTTAATCCAAACCAAATTTGATTCATTTTGCTTCTAAGGCATCATGTATTTATCACATGTCTCCTTTACAAACCATTACTTGAAAACATGTTTGTATGATAAGCATGCGCATCTTTGGGGATGTGCAATTTTTCGTTTAAGGAATAAAGCCTTTGGGGATGTGCAATTTCGTGAGTGAAATATTTCCTTCCATTCACTGGTGTCCCTTTCCAAATGGAATGCAATTGGGTTCCTTTCAAAGGAGTATCACATTCCCATATTGAAGACATCAACCTAAAGACTTCCATAGATTGTCTTTCTCATTGCAGCGGAGGTTGATTGGAAGCCGCTTGGTATCCTGGACGTGGGAGTCTCTGTTTCTGCTCTTTCCAAGTGTTTCTGCAACTGGCAGACACGAGAACTGTTTCAAGGAAACAAACTGCTCACATTTGATATCCATTGGCATCCATTGACCCAGCTGCTGTGGGAGACGTGCTGAGGAGCTGCTCTCGGAGGGTGGCTTTATCAGCCATTTGCTCTTGTCCGTGTGTGAGGTGCGGTTCTCTTGTTTGCCTCAGAGGCTTTATACGTCAAGAATCTCATGCTGACGAATGTCGGGAATATCCAGATTAATCAGATTGATGCGTGCCCCATGTTTGTTTGTATGTGTGTGTGTGTGAAGCTTGCGGACCAACATAAGGCCAACATACGGTACTCAAATCCTTGAATACCATGACAATCGGACGACTATATGCACACGATTTGGCGTGAAAAGTGTTCCACTGGCACTGCTATTAAGGCATCCTTTTGCATCTTTTCAGTATGCGATGGGTGTGCCGGGTGTGACTGATACCTTGTCCCTTCCATGCAGGCGGTCGATGGCTCTGTGCGGCATCTTGTGTGGATGATTAGTACCGAGGTCAGCCGCCTGCCATTTGTGTTGGCGTCCAGTGGAAGTGCAGTCTTTAAGTAGCCATCCACATGTTGGTCAATAGTATAATTAATAGTATAGGGTGGGTTGAAATCTCTCAACTCAGTGCTCGCTTTACAGCGCAAGGGAGAAGTAGCAGCCCAAATCCTTGCCGCGGATGCCTGCTTCACTACTTCTCGGCTGGTTTGGTTGTCTAGGCCCTGCGAGCTGCAGAACTTGTGAATCAAATGACCAAGCACCTCAGTTCGATCCCACCAGGAGCGAAATATCTTCAAGCGTGACTTGATGTGTCAGGGACGCCGAGGAGACTCGCATTTGCCATGCGCCTCTGCCAACTGGTGGTCGGGGCCAAGTGCTGCAACCGACAACTTCGAGAGCTGCAAATGGCGCTGAAAGATTGCTGCGCTCTTGGAAGCTTTGCCAGAGAGTCAATGCTTGTTTAGATGCGCAGTAATGCGGCCCCTGTTCCACTCAGGATTGGGAATGCTTCTTTTGATCTTGCGTCTTCGGCTTAGGCTTAGACTCTATGGCCCTGTGCACTTCTTTTGTTTTTCAACTGCAGGAGTGCCACATCGCCTAGGCTGCTTTGGGGAAGCAAACTGCATGATGGCCCGCTGTACATTAGCGAGGCACAGCGCATGGCTAGCGAATGGCTAGTGAATGGCTAGTGAATGGCCAGTGGGATTTTTACGCATTTTTTCATTTTTTTTTTACTATATAGTGAGATTTTGAGGTCTCTTTGAGCTCTCTTCGAGGGCTCATGAGGCTCATGATCAGCGTTGAGGCTAAAGGCATTGCACCTTTGACTGCCTTGCCGAGCTCTGGGCCCATGGAGCTCGTTGATTTTCGATGGGTTGCTCAGCTCAACTTTTGAGGCTTTGCAGCAAGATGCAGCAAGTATAAGCAGCTTAGCAGGCCCCTATCAGAAAGAAAACCAACAGGTATTTTACGGTATTTGACATATTTGAAAGTCTTATCAACTTGTCCCCAAGCTTCTCCTACACTCTTCCTGACTCCGCCTCCACCAAAGCCTGTGCTCGATCATAATGGACTCACCGCGAACGCTCCACAATCTTGTCTTTAGGGACTTACTGGGAAAGTCGCGCCAACATGCGTTTAGGTGCTGTGATGCAGTCTTATGAGAGAGAAACTGATGTTTTGGAAGTGGTTATTGCCCCAGATAGCTTTGTCTATACTTGTTTTGTCATCCCTGAGTGACTAATTACTAATTCACGTGACTGTCGAGCAAGTACAGTCAAGTGGTTCAATGTCGCCGTGCCTATTGGGACAGCATTCTAGAAGTGTCGCAGCGATTCATCTATTTACTGTAAGTTGAGTTTCAGGGTGCTTTTATATATATAATTTTTGTATAGGTTATGTGACATCTGCTCGTTTCTACAGCAGCATGCTCCCCGCCCCCCTCTCTCCCTTTCTCCCTCTCTCTCTATCTCGCTCCCTCCCTCCCTCCCTCCCTTCCTCCCTCTGCCTCCACTGAGTAGCCGCACCTGCCATATGGTGACAGGTGGTGCAAACCGTGCAGGTCGTTCGAATGTCGAAACTCATGAATTTGCCCAAAACATGGCAATGCACAACACGTGCTCCCACGGTAAGGCACGGCGCAAAGACTGTAGGAATGTGGCCGACGCAATGAAATTTCAATCCAATGGGCCACACCGAGCTGTTTTGCTGCTTGCCAACGCCAGACTCAGAATCCATGCGACCAGGGGGAAAACAGACAGCAAAGAAGGGTTCTTAACAAGGTAAGAAATCAGAAAGAAAGAGATAAAAGCAGCCCTGACAGCGACCTGCAGGAGAGCAAGCAAAAAAGCAAGAAGGAAACACGCAAGATAGACAAAGAGATTTTGGAGAGTCCGGAAGGATGCAAGCACGCAAGGATGGACTGATCAAAAAGAAACGGGGATCATGGTAGCAAAGCAAGTAACGGAGAGGAAGGTATAAAGCAATGATATAAGAATACACAAGGGAAGAGAGGGGAGACGCAGGGAGAGGAAACATGAAGAAACTGATCGACTTCAACCAACCCTGGGCCTCTGAAGTTGACAAACTCAAGACCCCAGCTTCCCGCAGAACGACTGCTGGCTCAAACAAGAGTGACAGCATCTATGGTATTCTAAGACATTTCTTGTTTAAGGTGGAGGTAGACTCTCCAATCAGGAGGATCTGCCACTCCTATCGAATTGCAGAATTTGAAACCTAATAGCGATTGTTTTGTCTGTGTTTCTTTCTCAAACATCAACCAAGGGCGGTCAATCAGTGCAAGCTGGAGGCCTTGAATTTCCAACATTTTCCATGCATTGATCAGTATGCAACCTTGCTTTTGCTGGAGAGTGCAGCGCTTGCTTGTTTGATCCTTTGCTGGTGTTGCGATGCTTGCGTGTTTTTGTAGCGGCGTGGCTTGTGCCAGGCTGCAGCCTAGCGTTAGCAGCACCATTTACAGTTTGGGTAGTTCATCTGGAACAACAAGCTGAAGGCGACCAACCCGGTGAGACTTGTAGCGCAGTCGCTTGAGGCACTTAGCTTGTCTTATTCACCGATTTTCCAAGGCTGGACAGCACGCTTGCAATCATGGCTAGATCTGCGGGTTGTGTCCTGTGGACGGGTGCTGTCACTGGCCTGGCTGAAAGCTTCTCGGCACCAGGAGGCTTCTGGACAATGCTGGACGTCGTATCAATCACGGCATGACGTTGAAACACTAAGGAAACAATATGAAACATGTTGAAATGTGCTGGACATGACTCATGACTCGCATTCTTCTCAGTTCATTTTGGTTTACTTCTCAAGTCTTAAGGTCATAGCTTGGAATGTGGAAAACAATCGCATGCTTGCAGGTACAAAATTATTACTTTATGTGGATCAACAAGCTTAAACGAACAAAAATAGAATAATTTAAATATACGCATATAATACATATGTGCAAGTAATGCGTAATTTTGTTGGGTATGAGTATGAGCATGCACCATGGTCTAATTTCGGCGAATCAGCTGCCTTGTTTGCCTTCGGCACAGCTTCAGAGCTTCAGGTTGCAGATTCAAAATCTCCAGGCTCTGGGTCACTCTGAGTCACCTGCAGGGTCACCTGCAGGGTCACCTGCAGGATCACCTGCATGTCCTCTGGAAATTCAGCGGCTTGTGGTCCTTGTGGTCCATGGGTCCTTGCAGGGGTTCTCCTGCTGTCAACACCAAACGGTGTCTCTGCATGGGCAGCGCAGCCTCTGAGTCGTCCCAAGGCCCACTGCCCGAACACATGAAACTTGAATTGCCGTTTGGCTTTCTGATGCTTTCTGCTCAGAGCCCTTCGTTTCTATGGTCTTCAATGCTTGTAGGTGGTGGCGCTGTACGAGCAACCTCAGCTGCTTGTGGCGGCGCTGCTGGACAGGCCCATTCCATGGCTGACCGAAGTAAGAAATAGAAAGAACATGTATATATATATAACATGTGGTGCCGAGGCGCACCAGTGGTACAGAGTTTGTTGTACAAATGTGCGTGCACCCCAGCTAGGAATGCAGACACTTAGACACACACACACAAGCACAAGTGATGTCATAAATTAAATGCAGAGGAGCAGAGAAAGAGGTGCATATCTAATTCATTAGTTTATCCATCCGTGGCAATTATGCCTTTCTTGGTTCCTTCCGAACTCTCCAAATCATGGGAACGCGTTTGACCCTAGTCTGGTCAAGAAGCATATGCAGCGGAAGGCCCAGACACTAGCTGGCCCCTTTCAAAGCATATTGACATATGGCCCACGGCCTGTGGTGCTTCTACGGTCTTGTAAGTGGGGTCCTTCAGCTATCTGTTGATATCTGTTGTCTTTTTGAGGCTCGTGGTGTCTCATAGGAGCTGCCTTTTGAGCAGCGATATGTGCAGCCGGCATGGAGTCAGACAGTGTCCGATATTGTATGTGCTGTAATATACTGTATATGAATGTACTGCATATGGTGAATATCTTCGTCTTCTACATTCTGATGCTATATGCAGTGGTTGTGATGCGTACTTGTTTATGTTTATGCAGTGCAATGTGCTGTAAATGTGACATTATGCGATGTTATCGCAATGAAACGCAATTTCAGCAATGTATGTCGTACCAGTAGTACTGCACAAGGCGGTGGCGGAAGTTTCAAAAATAGAACACCTATATAGGAGAGCTTGTTTTTTGTGAATCACGGATGGCAGAGCGAATCCATTCATGGACTGAAAGGTGGTTGGAGTTGTGTTTTTTGAAATGATTACAATGGTTGCAGTGGTCACCTGGTCGGTCACCTCACCCACAACTGCGGGATGTAGTGTGGTGTAGTGCAGCTGTAGTTGTAGTTGTAGTGTAGTGGAGTTGTAGTTGTGGTGTAGTGTAATTGGTGTAGTGTAGTTGCAGTTGCATTTGTGGTGGTGTAATGGGTGTAGTGTAATGTAATGTAATGTAGGGTCGTGTAGTCGTGTTGTGTCGTGTGGTGTAGTCTAGTGTAGTGTAGTGTAAAGTAGCGTAGTTGTAGTTGTAGCTGTAGTTGTGGTTAGTGTAGTGTAGTGTGGTGTGGTGTAGTGTAGTGTAATGTAATTAGTGTAGTGCAATGTAGTGTAGTGGTGTGTAGTGTAGCGGAGTGTAGAGTAGTGTAATGTAATTAGGGGTGTGGTGTAGTGTAATGTAGTGTAGTTGTAGTTGTAGTTGTGCTTGTAGTTGTAGTTAGTGTAGTGTAGTGTAGTGGAGTGTATTGTAGCGTGGTATAATGCAATTAGTGTAGTGTAGCGGCGTAGCGTAATGCATTTGTAGTTCTAGTTCTATTTGTAGTGGAGTGTAGTGTAGCCGCGGTTGTAGTTGAAACTGTTACAGAACCCTCACATTTTGCTCTCTTTTGGCATGGTGCACCTTGTGCCTGCCACGCGAAACGACATCCGAACGTCCAAAAGTGCTCCGAACCTCTCAGGTTTTTCAACTTTTGACTTCAAAATGTGCTTCGCGCCACAACGGCGTGCACTCTTTCGACATCTCAACTTCAAAAAGTGGTCCGAAGCTGGTGTGCTTTGTACATTTTGACTTCCAAATGTGCTTCGCGCCACAACAGCGTGCACTTTTCCGACATCACAACTTGCAAAAGTGGTCCGGGTATGGTGTGTTTTAGAAGTTTGAGAATCAAACTGATAGACAAACGAAACAATGCAGTAGGGTAGGAGGGTGGGTACAGTATGTGTGCCTGAAGGTGGCTCTCAGGTCACACCCCACCCCGTTCTTTCTGGGACTAAGTTTGGGTTACTCGCGCATGGCATTGCTGCCTCCCGCGGGTGACCTGTTGACCGTGGACGACTTGCAGGGCTTGTTGCCGCTGGTGGGAGTACCGGGGGCCATCTGGACAGCCTTCTGTGCCCAAGTTGGCGGCCCGGGCACAAACATCCAACACATGGCCTCCCTGCCGGATTTCATCATAGCCCAGGCGTGCACTCATGCTACGTTTCCGGACGGCACCCATTTCAATCCTGTCAATGCCACGCAAGTGGGGCTGGTTTGGCGAGTAGCTAGAAAGACTATTTATCTGAAGAACCGGGGATTGGAAGGGGACTTCATTGACATTGGGCCCTGGGTCCAACAGAATCAGGGACAAGCTGCAGGGCAAGTGACCGTGGACCCATCCCAGAAGAGTTCGGGCGTCAAGGAGAACGTCTTGAAGATGGCCTCATTGTTGGATCAATCTGACGAGTCCGGGTTGGTTCCAGCTTCGGGTCGGCGCCTGAGGAAGACGAGAAGGAGGCCACAGACTCTCAGTTGGGTGCCCTCCACAAGAGGACCGTGGTGCTCAATCAGGCACCATACTGCGACTTCAGTGTCTGGACCCCTTTTGGTCGCCGTGCTCTGCGCAGCCAGAATTTAAGTTCCGCACGTTTGCACCGCTGGGGAATGGCCAGTTCTTGATGAAGAAGCTCCCGGGTCGTCAGAACTTTCTACAGTGGTTAGCCTGTTGGAGGGTCTTCAAGGTGGCGGCAATCTCCCTTAACACAGTGTCTCTCGCGGCCTTGCAGCAGTACGAGAAAACGGTGGAGAGGCTCACCTTGCATTGGCCTCACGCTTGGGGGTTGATCGCACAAGCAGAAGATAAAGGCAGAGCCGAGAAGTTGGAGAAGATCAGACGTGGACTTGTTGCAGACCAACTAGCGGGGAGAACCACACCTCCGGACTGGGACGCCGACAACCCATGGTCGCTGTGCTTCAAAGCCCTGGCCAAGGACGAGACCTTTTGGTCAGAACAGGTGTGGCACCCTGCGGCAGCTTGGCTGGCATCGGGTGGAAAAGGGGCCCCTCTGGCCCCATCGGAGACCATTGCCGCAACCCATTTACTTGGCGGTGCTGAAGCCATGGAGACGCCCAAGGAGGACGTGGAGAAAAAGAGACAGTCCAATCCAGATAGAAGGACTGCCAAGAAGAAAAGAATGCAGGATGAGAGGGACGAGTTGCAGAAGTTCAGAAGCGCCTCTGGTGGTCATGGACATCCTGGAGGAAAAGGCTCATCAAAGGGCAAGGCGAAGGACAAGGGGGGCGCTGAGATCTGCTTCAGCTGGCAGGGAAAAGGGCCTTGCGCAGAAGTACATGTTGGCGGGGAGTGCAAAGGGAAGGTGAAGCGGGCACGCAAGTGTCAGCATTGCCTTTCACCCGGCCATAGAAACGACGCTTGCCCTCAAAAATGAGGGGGGAGCGTTGGCAGCCTTCGCACTCGGACGCAAAGTGTCTGAGGGCCATCGGAGGTTGAAAATACGAGCCCACTTGGCTGATGAAAAACACTAAGCGCTTGGTCGGTGCGGGACCCAACATGTTGAGTGCATGTACATGTTGGCATGTAAATTGTAGGGAGGCAGGTTAGGTTAACCTTGAAATTTCTTGTGAATATGCTGAAGGGGTTGTTGTAGAAATGCATTTCATTCGAATTAGGGAAAGAGAGATTTGATTTTTGTTTTGCTTGGCAGGCGTCTGAGCTGGTTCATTGGGCCGGACGCCATGAACGATGGCGAGGAGCCGGGCTGGGACCCCGACGACGAGGTGGTGCTCGAGCGAAAATGGAACCCCAGGGCGCTGCGCATTTTGAGGGGCAACCCAGACTTTGCCAAGTACAAAGCGGAGCGCTCCTTCCGCTTCGTGCACTTGTTCAGCGGACCCAAGGACGTCTTGAAGGCAGCGCTGCTGGACGAGGCAATTCCATGCTGGTTTCCCGTGTGGCTCCTTCTCGATGGTGAGGAGCAAAGAGGGGGACCTCCGCCGGTCAGGTCAAGAGACTGGCCCTATGGGCTACCCAGCAACACGGACATGCAGCAGAAGGAAGAGGCCCACAGGGGCACTGTGTTGGCGGCGTTGGCGGTCGTCGCAGCCAAAGCCCTGGACCATCAGAGGACCAGGCGCGTTGGGGAGGTGGCCACGCTGGAGAACCCTCCTGGAGCCGAAGTGGGGCCTGATGTACCAGCCTGGGAGCTCCAGGAAGTTCTGCAGTTCTTGGAGAAGTACCGAACTTCAACAGCTGCATACACATGGACGGGCCCAACAGGTGGTGGCAGCCCGCAAAGTGGGCGGGCCGGCTGCAGGGCATTGAGTCCCTGAAGTTCTTGCCGCTCTCAAAGGAGGTGGTGGAAGCGTCTGCTGCGGCCCTCAAAGCGGCAAAGCCGGCTTCGGCAGAAGCTGAAGCTGATGCATGTGGAGTCCAGTCAAGAGGGCCCAGGAAGTGGGCCTGGAATGCCTCAAGGAGGACCTCTGGACGTTTCATGGGCATGTTGCAGTGCCTGGCGCGGTGTGGGCCTACGCATGGGGCCTATTTTGGATGTTGAGGGAAATTGAGCTGTCGAAGGTGCGTTGGGGCCACGTCTTGGAACCAACGCAAGAAGACAGTCAGGCTGTTCATACCCCACTCAAAGATGGACCAGCAGGAGTTGGGGATAGCAAGAAGATTGCAATGTTGTGGAGAAAGCCCCTGCTGGAAGGGGTGTGCCTGGTACTTGGTGCAGACCATGTTGAAGCGTCGGGGACGTGCTGCAGTACCTCCCGAGGAATTCTTGTTCCCCAACGACAGGGGAGAAAAGCCTTCGAAGTCGGACATGGTGGCTTCGTGGAGGAGCTTGTTCGATACGGAAGTGGCGGGCCACTCAGCGAGAAGGTCGGGAGCCATGGCCTACGTAAGAAAAGGCATGGGGATCAGAGACCTAGCCTATCTTGGGCGATGGAAGTCCTCGGTGGTGGCTGACGTATGCGGAAGAGGCGTTGGAGACGATTTGTGCCAACAGAGGCCGGGGGCCAGCCGCGGAAGTAGGCGTCCCAGCTCTGAAGACTCCCAGCAGCATCCTGGTGGAGGCGGTAGCAAAGGGGCCAACAGAAATAGGAGGTGCTCTTCCTGCAGGCGGACTCTTGGGGGGCAGACCGAAAGCTGCCACACTGTGGGTGAAATCCGCAGAAAGAAAAGTAGACAACCCGCTCCATTACGTCACAAACGCGGATTGGAGCCTGCCAATGTCTCATGGTCCACAGCTTGCGGCTGGACCTTCGCAAGGAAGTCAGCAGGGATTTCCTTCGTGACAAACCCTTCCCTGAACGTCCTGAAGTGCAAGAAATGTGTGGCAAGAAAAGACCTGCGCGACAAAGTCAAGAAGGGTGTCATTCCAGCGCAGATGATAGCTGGTGACATGGACCAGCTGAATGAGCTGAGAGATGGATGTGGCACGACCAGGCCACACAACCGCCCTTTGAAAAAGAGAAGGGTGGAGGGTGGAACTTGCCCGCGCAGTGGAGTGTCTTAGAAGTTTGAGAATCAAACTGATAGACAAACGAAACAATGCAGTAGGGTAGGAGGGTGGGTGCAGTATGTGTGCCTGAAGATGGCTCTCAGGTCACACCGTTCTTTCTGGGACTAAGTTTCCCACCCACCCACACCTGTACAATATTTAATTGGTGCAAGGGTGTCATTCCAGTGTAGATGACAGCTGGTGACATGGACCAGCTGAATGAGCTGAGAGATGGATGTGGCACGACCAGGCCACACAACCGCCCTTTGAAAAAGAGAAGGGTGGAGGGTGCAGTGGAGTGTCTTGTAGATTTTGACTTCCAAATGTGCTTCGCGCCACAACGGCGCGCATTTTTCGACATCGCAACTTCCAAAAGTGCTCTGAACGTGAGGTGTTTTTAGCTTTGTCACTTGCAAGTGTGCTTCGCGCCACAGCGGCCCAGCGGCGTGCAATTTTTAATCTCTCATCTGGCCAGATGGCTCCGCACCCGCCACTTTAGCGAGCCTACTTTTCGACCCTCCGGAGCCACAAATCATTGGAAAAACACAGTTCCTTTTCGCGCACCTGTACCTTCTTTCTTCTCACTCTTTCTCTTTCTCTTTCTCTTTCTCTTTATCTTTCTCTTTATCTTTCTCTTTATCTTTCTCTTTATCTTTCTCTTTATCTTTCTCTTTCTCTTTCTCTTTCTGCTCTTTCTCTTTCTCTTCCTCTTCTCTTCTCTTCTCTTCTCTTCTCTTCCTACCTCTGCTTTTCCTCTGTCCATATTGTCGGAAGTTTGTTTGACTTCTATTCTAAACTTCCTTCGATTATGCAGTTGTGCAGATTCGCATTGACAGTGATGTGCTTCACAAGCAGCTTTTGCCCCGCGCTTCCTCAAACCAACTCTTTTGTTTCTGACAATGTTAAGCAACCTGGACTTACTCAACGTTCAGGCTAATTTCAGTCGAACTGCGTGCTGGCGTCAGTCTTCACGCTGGTCCAGACCTGCCAGGACACTTAAAAAAAATCCTAGTTGGGTTTGGACTGGCCAGAGGTAATGATGGCCGGTGTGAACACATACCTTGCAACCTTGACGAACCTTTTTTGGCCAAGCATTGCCCGATGTCAGCAAATCAGATTCTGAACCCGTTGGCTCCGTTGACCCCGTTGATGTGTTAGAGTGGCATTACTGGGATGGATCCTGCATTCATGAAGGAGACGTCCCCTCAGCACTTTCTCCTCGACTAAGAGCTCGCATCAGGAGACTTAATTGTCGCTGGTCACATTCACATTGATGCCATCCACCATCCAAACCTGAAGGCAACGTTAAATTTCCAAAATTTTCAATATATCTCTAAATCAATACTGCACATGATTTCTTCCGACCAGGACACGTCCAGTAAGCTTCTTCGAGGTCGAACTCGGAATGTTTCATCTGCTTCTGTGTTTTTCTGTGCTGATCATTTTGCGAAGCGTTGCTGATGGCTTCTCGGCCAATTCGCGCCAGAAAGGCTCTCAGCTCCCTGTGTGGACACGATGGGCTTTGGATGAGAGAGGCGGGCCATGGCTGACAGTATAGATATGTATAGATATGAATAGTTTATTCAAGGCAGCCAGCAAGAAAGTGCAACATGGTACCACGCTGGAACCTTTCGGCCGGTAAATGCAGCAGGAAATGGTACACAATGTAAATGTAAATTGTCAAGAAAGTGCCGCTGTTGGAATCAGGAATGGTATTCCTGTACGAAACCTCGCCTTTTTTGCCAGCAAGCCTAGCATTAAATTAAGGAAAAAAAAGAGTGTTCGCTTTGAGAAAAGGTTTTCCTTCTTTCCAAGCGTGCAGCCCCAATGTTACGCAACCTCTTAAAAACGAACGGGACAATGGCAGGCATTCCTTTCATTAAGCACGTGACTCCTCAAGATGCAGAAGTCCTCTTGAGACCTTTCAAAACAAAGAAAAAAGAAGTAGCCGAGAGCACTACAGGAACCAATTGGGGCGCAGGCACGGCTCTGGTGGGACGTCTTGCTCTGTTCCAAAAGCTTGGTGTCCCACAGGTCTTCCAGTACCAGCGCCAGCACAGGGTTCGAAATTGAAGATTACCAGCAAATAAATATTTTCAATGAATGCGCTGAATATTCAGTATATTGAATTCTTCATTGCATCACTGCGAGTCTTCAACCTTGAAATCCAGCGTTCACGTAGTTTTCAAAGAATCTTGAATCTTGATCTTGGCTACTGGGACTGGCAGCAAATTGTCCCTCAGCCATTTTATGCCCTAAGTACAAATGAATATGTCCACCTATGTGCATATAGGGGCGATTTTGCGCAAATTAGTGCACATTTGTATGCATGCATCCAATCCCTAAATGCATATCTACACCATGGCTAACCTCACAAGCCCCCGATAAAAACTTCAACAAACCTATCCAAACGAAACAACAGCAGAAGCAACCATTCAAAAAACACTGGAGTTTCAAGGAAGTGTTTGCGTGTGTGTGTGTGTGCGCGCAAGTGCGGTTTACATACATACATACATACATACATACAGACAGACATACATACATACATACATACAGACACACACACACAGGGACATACATACACACACAGAGACATACACACACACACAGAGACATACATACTTACATACATACATACATGCATGCATGCATACATGCATACATGCATACATGCATACATGCATACATGCATACATGCATACATGCATACATGCATACATGCATACATGCATACATGCATACACACATA
>Ga0126342_10015460_pt1 | contig 13382 bp, 15 predicted proteins | sample Cyp1metagenome_FD_92528 | JGI IMG/M metagenome (GOLD analysis project Ga0126342, IMG submission 92528) | Coral microbial communities from Lord Howe Island, Old Settlement Bay, Australia - Cyphastrea 1 metagenome | ecosystem: Host-associated > Invertebrates > Cnidaria > Coral ...
AATGAATGCAAATACAAAAAGGGGGGCCCAACCCCTCCTGTTTGTACAAAAAAATCCTGGCTGGCAATCTGTACTGTAGCCCAAGTCCTCCCCATTTCGTAGCTGAAATTTGAAGGAGGATACATATGTCACATTTCACTATGGTCCATGATACTTGCATCCTGTAGGATCTATAGTGTTCATGGGACTTGTAAAGCGACAAACAGGCCACTAGGGGGCCACTGGAATGGCTAGATCGACAACGGGGAACGTTGAAATCACCATGCTACATCTGTGTATCTGTTAGATCCAGATTCCCTTTCATATCATTTCATATCTATATATAATCTCTAAGGTCTAAGTGTATGTATATTATATTAATGTATGTTCATATTCAATCATATATTTATATTGTAGAGATTCACTCATATATCAATCCTTGGATGACCGGAACTAGGCATGAACAGAATATCGGTTCACAGTGCGCACCACATAGTCGCGACTGGGGTACAGCGGGAACTTTTCAGCTTCCTGGAAAGCGAAACCCTTGGTGGAGTCATGGAAAAGGCTAAGATGCGAAAATGATTTGTGATTCTTTGAGTTTGGCATGAGAGATAAAGCAGAACCATCAAAAATGATGGTTTAATCCATCAACAATGAGGGTTTTTACCATCAAAACATGATCGTTGACCATCAAAAAATGACCGTGGTTTCACCATCAACGATGGGAATGGGCTGCAAGCATCAAACAGTTGTGACCAAGAAACATGATGATTATAGTGGATCAATGGATGTAATTGAATACAATGGTGGTGCCTCAGTTCGTTAGCTAAGATGGTTGAACCAAGTAAGTCAACGACGGGATTTGTACATCGAGCTTGTTCATGAGGTCTACAAACCAACAAACCTCACTGGAGGCCGCCACATTAAGTAATTTACCCAAAAACATACCCTCTGGTAATTTAACATAGCTATTGAAAATGACCATTTATAGTGGATTTACCCATTAAAAATGGTAGTTTTCCATAGCAAAATGTTAGTTTACCAGAGGGTAATTAACCCCCAAACATATCATGAACATGGAAACCAAATAAGGAAACTCAAAGAAACCGCAACAACAACGTGATTTTGGGATACCGTCTTTTCAAACAAACCCATTACATCACGGACCGACGAAACTGGCCCTTGGTGCTTTCTGGCGAATCTTAGATAGCCTGCTGCATCACCAAACACAGTGTTGGGTGGTTCTATCCGCACTTTCGCTGGTGTCATCCCCATTTCAGTTGCTTTGAAGGCCACTTTTGGTTTGTTTGATTCAAAAGCGGGGAACTCCCGAAATTGTCCACCACTTTTGGTTTGGATATGCTTTTCTTGTTGGTTAAATTCTGGTGTTGGCTAACGTTCCCGCGTTACTTGGACCATCCCGATCCTTGCTATTGGTCTTCCCCTGGTTCGCTGAAACTCTCGCCACGCGAGTCCTGCAATTCTGCATCCAACAACTTCTGCTCGCTCTGAAGCTTCTGCATGTCATCCTGCCATGAATTTTGGACCAAACAAGGCAATTGAACATTCATCTTATGAGGAAATACCAATTGCTCGTATTTCCACAAGGGAAACTTCATGATGGCACTTCTTGGGTTCCATGTTCAGGTGCCACTAAAACGCCCGCCCCGCCCCCTGTTTCTCCGGAGAACTTCACAATCGCCTCTACGTACTCTTGAACGTCTTCCAAGTGCTCCAGTCCTAGCGTCATGGGTTGGGGCAGGTCTGGAAAACGTACGGCCGATGTATACGATTTATCTTTGAATATTGCGCATGTAGACAGTCACGTACATATATGTTATCTATGTTATCTATGTTATCGATGTTATCTATGCTGTCTATGTTATCTATGTTATCTTATTTGTCTATGGTATCTATGTTATCTATGTTGTCTATGTTATTTATGTTGTCTATGTTATCTATGTTCTCTATGATGTCTATGTTGTCTATGTTATCTATGTTGTCTATGTTATCTATGTTATTTATGCTGTCTATGTTATCTATGTTATCTATGTTGTCTATGTTATCTATGTTATCTTATTTGTCTATGTTGTCTATATTGTCTATGTTGTCTATGTTATCTATGTTATCTATGTTATCTATGTTATCTATGTTGTCTATGTTATGCATGTTGTCTATGTTGTCTATGTTATCCATGTTGTCTATGTTGTCTATGTTATCTATGCTCTAGGTTATCTATGTTATCTATGTTCTCTATGTTCTCTATGTTCTCTATGTTATCTATGTTGTCTATGTTATTTATGTTGTCTATGTTATCTATGTTCTCTATGTTGTCTATGTTGTCTATGTTATCTATGTTGTCTATGTTTTCTATGTTATTTATGTTGTCTATGTTATCTATGTTATCTATGGTGTCTATGTTATCTATGTTATCTTATTTGCCTATGTTGTCTATATTGTCTATGTTATGTATGTTATCTATGTTATCTATGTTATCTATGTTGTCTATGTTATCCATGTTGTCTATGTTGTCTATGTTATCCATGTTGTCTATGTTGTCTATGTTATCTATGCTCTAGGTTATCTATGTTATCTATGTTATTTATGTTCTCTATGTTCTCTATGTTATCTATGTTATCTATGTTATCTATGTTATCTATGTTATCTATGTTGTCTATGCTATCCATGTTGTCTATGTTGTCTATGTTATCTATGTTGTCTATGTTGTCTATGTTATCTATGCTCTATGTTACCTATGTTATCTATGTTATCTATGTTATCTATGTCATCTATGTCATCTATGTTATCTATGTTGTCTATGTTATCTATGTTGTCTATGTTGTCTATGTTATCGATGTTGTCTATGTTGGCTATGTTATCTATGTTCTAGGTTATCTATGTTCTCTATGTATCTAGAATATGGCTATTTATTTATCTATATATCTATCTTTCTTTCTATCTTTCTATCCATCCTCCCATCCATCCATCTATCTAATTACGAGTATCCTTGAAAGTCCAGAATCCATGGATAGATCATGTTAGCTGGTCACGTACAGGCTCCCGCCACTCTTCTGTTTGTTGGCTTACAGTAACGCATCAAAAGTACAAATCCGAGTTGTATAGCCATGTATAGCCTACATAGCTTAAAAACAAAAAAGAACAAAACAACTTTGCCTATCTAAGAGCCCCTTGAATCTTTTTCGTGTGGAAGGTGATGAGCAAAGGATACCAAAGGATCTCCTCACAACTTGCCTGGGCAGAATGCTGGTACCCTCTGGTAAACTAACATTTTGCTATGGAAAATCACCATTTTCAATGGGAAAATCCACTATAAATGGTCATTTTCAATAGCTATGTTAGTTTACCAGAGGGTAAATGAATATTCATACATGAAGCATAGGGGATATATGGGGATACCCCAAAAAGATTCCCAGTGGATTTCCGCCCATTGAGTCTCCTCGTTTCACAGCTTCAACTGCTTCCCTGCAGGATGATAAACTGGCAGCTGAAATCCTCTGCAACCTCTCTGGAGTTCTATCGCTTGCCCTTCAGCATAGTTTGCGATAACTACCCGTTAAAATGACCAAAGCAAAACTCACATCAGTCCCTGAACCTGTGGTGAAATACACTTTCGAGGATGACTACCATCATGCTTCAAACATATATATATATACACATAATTAATCAAAATATAATGTACATAAATAAATATGTATATATATATATATATATTTATATCCTATGTGTAGTCTGTGTAGTAATAAAATAGTTATGTTTGAGGGATATGAGAACTACTATATCCATGGGATCCATGGGGCTATTCTCCAGACAGCCTGGCGGCGTGTACCGGGCACCCGTACCCCTGGTGTGTCAGGTTGTTCCTTGTGCGAGCGAGCGATGTCCCAAGAGATCGATACACCAGCTGAACATACTGAAACATCGCTGCTAAATCCATAGAACTATAATTATATATAATTATAATATAGGAATAGATAGGCATAGTATGCTTACAACTACATGAAATGATACTCATTTTTTTAAAACAAGTTCCTATTCATTTTGAACTAGTCCCCGATGATATAAGATATTCCCTTAATTGTAATGAACGATTTAATAAGCATCAGTTCCCCATGTTTTCCATGGTGTTCCCGGTTTTCCCCACGTTTTTCTGACAATTTTCCCACCATTTTCCAATGGATTTTGACCTTCACTGCATCCAAGATGCGTGTGCAAAGCTTCCTCCATTCGATCCAGCACCTTGTTCACCGCCACATCGACAATCTGACCTGAAACGCAACAGATTGGGTGACTCTTACAATGTGCCCCCCAAAGTTATGAGGTGGTTCATAAACCTCAAAAAAAAAAAAAACTATAGTGAAGAGTGTCATAAAGCATCCTTACTACTTACTTGTTGGAGTTATTGGAGTTATGCACCAACTTAGTGATATCGTAAACTGGGGCCTTACTTAGATGATACAATTAGATACAGTTGGTATATCGGCGCTGTGTTCACTATGATCTATGATCCAAATCCAAGCGTGCCAACACCTTGAAAGCCCAGGACGAGGACGTGCCAAATAGCAAGTGATGATCTGAAGCGAACTTGCACATGGCCAGCAGTTTTTTGGGTTCCATGATGGCCACCATGTGTGGAATTGCCATGGAGTCATGGATTCCACATTTCCATATAGATTGATCTTGCAAAATACTGTGGATGGGCCAGCGAAATCCGATAAACCACCAAAAGGATGCTTGCAACATGTTGCCCAACATGTTGCAACCCTATGACTAATTCATGTTTATCCCATTATTCATAGGTGGATAACATCCGACAAATAACATGTCATCATCCTGCACCACCAAAACGATGGTTACAACCCTATTAATAATATATTTAATAATGGGATAACCCTATAAATAATGGGATAAACATGGATCAACCACCGTTTTCAACTGGTGCTTCGGATTTCTCTGGCCCATCCTCGTACCACGGAAACCACCAAATTTTCTTCATGACATCCATATCGGCAAGGGACGATCGCTGCGGGTCGTCATGAGCTCTTTCGCCTGAGGCGATACGGCCCGGGTCATCAAACATGGCGATTGCATAGGAAAATCATGCGAAAATGGTGAAATTCATGGGAAAATCATGGGAAAGTGGAAAAAATCATGGGAAAATCATGGGGCAATATGTTTTTTCTCCTATACATGGAAGTTTATAGCTGGGAAAATCGTCGAACTTAAGGGGACTTGTCCAGCAAGCCATGTTTGATGACACTGGAGGGTATATAAGTTGTGACATACGTGACATGGTCAAGCTACAAGTTACATGGTTTTTCGAAATGGTATTATGGATGTTTATGGTCATCCCATGACCAATGGGAATGCCTAAACTATTCGAATAAGCTCTTGCCACGTTCAGGTCGAACTTCTCTGTCCCACATGGCTAGGGGATCGGTTAAAGCATCGCCCAACGTTTGGAAGCTCAACACGACACTGTCTGAGTCAGATCACTGCAGGGTTCCTGAAATTGTAAGATAAGGGGAAGGAGTTGAAGTTGGAGAAGTTAACTTGAAGTTATAGTAACTTAATGTTGTTACATTTCACGAGTTAAATTGTAAATCTGCAACTCTGTAACTTTATCTTGACTTGGGAGCCTTATCCCAAATAAGGGGATACAGGAAACAGAGTTCAATCATTTTCCACCAGACTGGTAGATGTTCATTCCCCGAAACATGGCGATTTCGAGGCTTTTCTTTGGTCTCCCCATGTGGTTCCCGGCCACCAGTCGTTGAGCGTGAGCAAATCGAAGAGCCTGTCACAGTGCAGGACCAGGAAACTTGGATCATAAATAAACTACCCATTTGGTTGTGGTTTATACCACCTATAAAAATGGTGATTTGGGGGATGGTTTATCATTGTTTTAACCACATGAAATCCATTATCTTTTTTCCTCTGGTCTATCCATGATCATGGATAAAATATGATAAAATGAATCATTATTCCAGGAATAGTGATAAACACAAAAAAACAACGGGTTTCCAGTTTCTACTAGCCATGCCCAGCATCGGTGGATGGTGAAAAAAATGAGGCAGACATCTGTAACAGGAGTAACTCCATGTTAATGTTTCATTGTGCGATCCACCCTGCCACAAACCTAGCTAATGACCACATTCATCCACATTTGGGGATGTTTTTGGACCCATTTCTGGTAAGTCATTGGGGACAGCAAAACCCCGGAGCTGCGCTTTTCCGCCTGCATGGCGGCGTCCCAAGCATGATCCACTTTGGCTGGAACACCTCATGGGACAATCATCGAACTTGCCATGGTGGATGATCGGATGGTACGGCGGGCTTTCTTTTTTCTGGCATAACAAAGTTCGAAGATGTAGAGGTTTCCTAAAAATGGGATTCCCCCTAAATCATCCATGTGTGGATGGATTGTGATGGATTGTGCATTATTATAGATGGATTGTCCATTATAAACCAGCCAGATTGGGGTACCAATGGGTACCACCATGTGAGTTTGCAACCTCAAGCCCTATGGCATGAGACGCCTCCAAGGCCCGCTTCGCGCACAAAGGCTTCTCTAGCAGCACCTGTGAAGCCGGGTGAATGAACAGGGGAAATCGTTGTTGTTTGAGTGGAAAACAAGAGGAAAAGAATGGAACATCTGGGAATAGGAACTTCGTTTTCTTCAGCGTCTTAAATCAAAGATATATGAACAATGTCTTTATATGTTTTATAACTTCGACATCTCCTCTTTAAAGAGAAGATCCGTTGGCTGGTTATCTGTATGGATCCCCCCAAAATGGCTATGTGAAAAATCTCCATGGTTTCTCCATCCACCAGTCGCCTGTTGCCCTGGATGCAGCTTCTTTGGCCTGGCCGTTGGTGCATTGGCAGAAAAAGTGGGAATTCTCCCAGGCATGTGAATGATATGATTCTTATACCTTCCATCCTAACCCATATGCTCCATGTATGGTATATTTAACTAGAAAACTGGATGTTTTTTTTTAGGGCAAATGTTGGTACATATTCCAGCACCATGGTTCGCATATGGGTAATGTTAGATGGGAATATGATGAATAATCATTTGTAATGGATAAATCCAACCGAACTGGTAAACGTTTACATACCGAACTGGAAAATCACCATTTGTAATGGGTAAATCCAACCGTTGAGATCTCCAAAATCCTCACCTTATCATCCCAATGGGCCGAGCTTATGACCGATGTGATAAAAGAATGGCTATCGGAATATTGGGTGCTACTTAATATGGCTTAATATGGCTTAATATGGCTGAACAATTCTTGGGCAAAAATTGAAAGACCGTTCTATATCAACTTACCCCCAAGAATCCAAGAATGGCTGAGCAAGCCTGCTGGTGGCACCTTCTGAAAAATAACACATGGGAGATTTGCCACGACCCAACGACCCTTGAGTGAGTTCACCCATCCCATCGATCATGGGGGGGCCAAACATCTCAAGTACCCGGAATCTCTATACGAAGTGGAGCCCCCAAAACGAAATCGCAAAGTCGGTGAACATTACTCCAAAAACTATGATTTATGATATTATTGATATTTATATGTAACTAATTATAACTACAGCATTCATGGGGTTTATAAACCAACTTATAATTGGGGGGTCCCACCTTGTATAATCTATGTCGCATTGCGAGATTGCCCAACCACGGACTGAGCGCATGGCATCCACGGCATACTGAGCTGCGTTGTCCCTGAGCAGTTCCAACAACTGATCACCATTTCGATGATTCTTCCCAACGAATATATAGTAATATATAGTACATGTATACACTGTATACTCATATATATATAATGGTGATACGTACATACATGCATTAATACATAATGCATATCAATGCATATCAATACATAATATATCTATATATATATACATATTATAAATTATTGAATATATACAATTATATACACACTATTATACCATATCATATCAACAATTAATATATATTAATAATTGAGTTGATACACACTATTATACCATATCATATCAACAATGAGTTGATGGCACGACATAAGCCGTCAGCTTTCGTGTCGCCGACGGCGCCCCACATAGTGGGACCATCGAAATGACCATAGAAAGATCAGGTTGCGATAGGTAGAAATAGGTAGAAATAGGTAGAAATAGGTAGAAATAGGTAGAAATAGGTAGAAATAGAAATTTAATGGTGGTTAATGATGGTTAATTATGGTTAATAATGACTGGTTGGTGGTTTTAACCATCTGGAAAATATGAAAGCCAATGGGAAGGATGACATCCCATATATGAAATGGAAAATAAAACATGTTTGAAACCACCAATCAGATTTAATGTGGTAAAGAAAAATGCCATGAACCATCCCCAGGTTTATGAAATTGGGAAATTGATGGTAATTAATTGTACCTCTATGACTGGGATTATGTTTATTATGACCACCTGTCATGCTTGGTTGGATGCCTTTTGGCATTGGGTTTACCACATTCGCCAATATGTGGCCCTTATTATGCTTTGCTGAGGGAAAATAACTCCCGCAATCAAACATAGCTTCCTGGAAACTCCCCCTTTACTTTGATGATTTTCCTTTTTCAATGCCCATTTTTGATTTCCCATGGTTGAAAGGACAGTTTCCAGGACAAATCGTGAAGATTTCCCCGTAAGCAAATCCTTTGAAAGTAAGATTGTCCTAATCCCAAGTCGGCAGTGTGCCAAACCCTCTGCCTTCCGTCATACTTATCCCCATAAACCAGGCTATATAGTATAGCCCCCTATGATAATCGATTGACATCTATGAACAATGGTTTTGGTACCTCCTCAACTGACTCTTTCGTTTTAAGGTCACATCAATATAGCCATGCCACACCTGGCATTCCTTGAATATCTTGAATCAACATCTTCGCCACCAAGTGGGGATGCATTCGCCCCCGACGAGGAACAACAACATTGCGGCGTTGGGGGGGAAGTCGCAAGAATCGAACCCTCCAGGGTAGCATGGCGCCGCTCTGTTCATATTTTGAAGTTTTGGCCTCGAGTTGCCAAAAAACGTATTACCCTCTGGTAAACGTTTACAGTTTGCTATTGAAAATGGATAGAAATAGTTGATTTACCCATGAAAAAATGGTGATGTTCCATAGTTATGTAAACGTTTACCAGAGGGTATCCTTAAAAAAGCCGCCATCATCACTTCTTGTCCATTTCTTTGGGCTGGCATGCCATTGAAGCAGGTGGAGGTGGCGGAGGTGGGGGTTCATCCTCCTTTGTTTTTTTCTGCCTGGAAAGGGTAGACACTGGAAAAAAACTTTTGACTACTGGAAAAAATTAAGGTTCACCCCTACTCTCCACACTGGAAACAAAACTTAAGACACTGGAAAAAACTTAAGAATCTGTACTTTGAACCTTTTTGCAGCTGAAATATCTTATTTGTACAATATGTACAGGGTTTGGGCACTTAAACATGCAATTGCATGATATTTAAAGCGTTTTGGCCTTGAATACTTCAATTTTGTGCAGCTGAAATCTCTTATTTGTAGAATATTCCCAGGGTTTTGGAACTTAATTATGCAATTTGCATGGTATTTAAAACGTTTTGGCCTTGAATCCCTTGTTTGCACCGCGCTCGCAGCATCTTGGAGCCAGCATCTGTACTACGCAGGGGATTATCTGCAGCATTTCGTGTTATCTGCAGCATTTCGTATTATTTGCAGCATATTGTCTAGAGTTAGTTTTTGGATCTATTTCAGGTTGGTTAGGGTGTATTTGGGAGATCAAAGGATGAAAAGGGTGGAGGACCAGGATGAGGAGGGTAAGGGACCAGGGGATCAAGAGGACCCAGGGACCAGGGGACCAAGGGACCAGAGGACCAGGGGACCAAAGGATCAGGGGATCCCCGGGCATCCCCGGGCAAGGCGTACGTGTAGGGATCAAGGTCCGCGGCCGTGACATTCATCTCCATCTCGTCGTAGGCCTAGCGCAGCGGATCATCATGTGCTGAACAGGGGTCCATAAATGGGGGATCCCCAAAATGGTATACCATCTGGTTATGACTAACATAGCCATGGAAAATCACCATCTTTAAGAACGGTAAACCATCTATTTTGATTAGGGCCATCTATACCATGGCGAACTGTTAGTCATAACCAGAGGGTAATAGAAACTCCTATCTATAATAATTGATGATTTAGGGATACCGCCATGGATTGGACACCTCCTTTTTTGGGTCTCTGAAAATGGGGCTAGAAACGCATAGGATGATGGGACACATATGTAAAAAACTATGGCAACAATATAGGGACAACTATGAAACATCTACATGATGTACATGAACTGAAATCATCTACTGATTTCACTATCAACTATGTGTGTTTCTTGAAGATTTTCTGGCCACCCATGTATTTTAGAACAATAATATACGGATCTTCTCGTTTGTGGTCTGGACCAAACAACTGAAAAAGTCCAAAGACGTAAAGGAACCAGGAAAAGTGGTATGAACCTTACATAATCATAAGTGCTAGATGATTCTTGGTTGGTGGAGATCGCAATTATACTCACTGGTTTCATGCAAATTCACTGTATTTACATGCAAATCTATATAATTGAACATGCAGTAGTGGATATATGGGGTTGATTGATACTGTCACGTGTAGTTAAACCATGTTAAACCCTATAGTTAAACCCTATATCAATGACATATAGATGTATGTATCACTCTATGACTATAATGTGTTTTAAACCCCTAGCAACCGTTGCGGGATTTGCTGATCAATGAGTTTTCTGCGGTGAAATCAGCCATATTTCACCTGAATTGTTGGGCCACCCGTCTTCGACTTGGTGATCCTCCATGACCCGATGTTCTGCGAAAAAAAAAACAACAACAACCTGAATTGTTGGGCCATTTTGGAATGATTTCCCTAAAATAAACCATGATTCCAGGGTGGAGAACAGGGTTCGGTCGTGATTCAACATTACCCAAATATGTTGACATCATGAAATGATCGAGTACGTGGGACACATCCAGGTCACAAAAAGTGGGAGATATCTGGCCCTTTATCATTACATCGTCATTAGTATTCCCATAAAATCAGCGATATCAGATATCAGATATCGTGTTTTTTTTTTTGATATCTCGTATTCCCCAAATTTGAATATGTGACATCTACATGCTTCACAACCAACAAAATCGCCGTCACATCCGTTGAATTAGTTGAGCCATGGGTTATACTTAAATAGATGCTGTTTTTGTTATGTAAATAAGTATAAATAGAATATTAGTGTATATACAACTACCATTATAGTTTATATATGTTTATATGACCATGAATCAGTTTAATTGTTGTGAAAAATCCCATTCCCTAGTTTGGTCGGCTTTTGCTTCCTATCTTCGTGTATGAGTCCATTCAATGCAGCCGCACAGAATTGCAGTCCTCCTTGATCTTGTCCTTCAGAAAGCCCTGTCGGAGACAGTCAGTTTGGGTGATATCATCTCAGTTTTCACATGATTTCACCATGTAAGTGCAGAGATGTGCGTGTTTCATTGCCGGTCCATCTGCAGGAAAAACATATGTCAAATGTGAAGTTCAAGAAATGGAAATATGACCCCACTTGCTGAATCATCCATTATTGAAGGTATCAGCAGGTCCAGCTAGGTGATGTTTTGGCAGCTTCCCAAATGTTAAGGGACAAGTGACAGCACTATGAACCATGGCATGGGTGGCCTTCAAATACCGAGCACAATTTCCTATAAATTAAATAGATGTCCCAAGAAATTGCCTTCTACATCAGTAGAAAGGTTCGTCTTTTTTGCTGTCTAACTTAAGTGTTAAATAAATGTTGAGACCAATAGTGACCGGTGCCTTTTTCTTGCTTTTGTAGTGCATCACAGTGATACATGGAATGACCAAAAGCAGCCCCGTCTCCCAACTGATGGGCTTGAAATTCCGATGGCATCCATGGCACCCATAAAAGTAACCTCAACCGCACAAAGCGCCAGCTGGTTGGATGATCATCCATCATGTCATCCTGCTGGACTATGTCAATTGCATGGATCATGTTAGCAACATCAGGTGGATATCTAGAATGAAGGGAACACTTGAGACTTGAAATCTCTATAAATAAATATATATATATATGTATGGGATGTATGGGTAAACACCATAGTGTTGCGCAAGTTCTCCAAAAGCCCTTGGACTGGGATCAACCAATGGCTACACATATCCATGCGCTGTATTGGATGCGAAACGGTATTTGCTACAGGTCAATCCAGGGCCTTGTCAACCACATGTGCGACAGCCATTCAACTAAAGCTGCAGCTTTCTAGACTGCAGGGCGTCTTTGCGCCAACACGATTACATATATGTAATTTTTGCTGCGACCGGTGAACTGTCACCGCCAGAGTCTGGTTCGCCCCAAGTCACGACTGACCCATCAGCCAGGATCGCAGCAAATGCACAGCCCGTTGCTTGAACCTGCTGGACACCCTTGAGCTGATATTGGACTTCAGAGCTGTCACCACCAAAACGTGGCCATCCCCAAGTCACGACTGACCCATCAGCCAGGATCGCAGCAAATGCACTTTGTGTTGCTTGAACCTGCTGGACACCCTTCAGCTGATCTTGGACTTCAGAGCTGTCACCACCATGGTCTGGTCTGCCCCAAGTCACGACTGACCCATCAGCCAGGATCGCAGCAAATGCATCACTTGTAGCTTGAACCTGCTGGACACCTTTCAGCTGATCTTGGACTTCAGAGCTGTCACCACCAGATTTTGGTTCGCCCCAAGTCACGCCTGACCCATCAGCCAGGATCGCAGCAAATGCAAACCACGTTGCTTGAAGCTTCTGGACACTTTTGAGCTGATCTTGGACTTGAAAGCTGTCACCACCATTCTCTGGATCGCCCCATTCCACGACTGATGGGCCCCAAGTCGCGACTGACCCATCAGCCAGGATCGCAGCAAATGCCTCACTTGTAGCTTGAACCTGCTGGACACCCTTCAGCTGATCTTGGACTTCAGAGCTGTCACCACCATGGTCTGGAGAGCCCCAAGTCACGACTGACCCATCAGCCAGGATCGTAGCAAATGCATCACTTGTAGCTTCAACCTGCTGCACACCTTTCAGCTGATCTTGGACTTCAGAGCTGTCAGCACCAGATTTTGGGTGGCCCCATGTGACAACTCGGTCACCTCCAGAGCAAAACAATGCAAAAGCTGCTGCTGTTGCCGCCAGCTTTGCCTCCAGGACAATAGCCGTCAAGTGGTCTCCATCTTCAAGTCCCGCAGCTTGCAGAGACACTGCAGGATCCAACGTGCGATGGTCTGCAGCCACAAGCCTCAAGAAGCCACGTTGAAAGGATTTCTGTGCTAGAACTCTCAAGTCCCCTAC
>Ga0126342_10015461_pt1 | contig 13382 bp, 6 predicted proteins | sample Cyp1metagenome_FD_92528 | JGI IMG/M metagenome (GOLD analysis project Ga0126342, IMG submission 92528) | Coral microbial communities from Lord Howe Island, Old Settlement Bay, Australia - Cyphastrea 1 metagenome | ecosystem: Host-associated > Invertebrates > Cnidaria > Coral ...
TCTCTCGCTGAAAAAATCAACCGGTTGTCGAGGGAAGGACACGGTCGGGACAGGTTGTCTTTGAACTATAGGTCATTTATGTTTGGGAAACTTCCGCCGCCGGCTTGCCCGGGTCTATGTTATCTATTCTGAATCTAGGATATATATATCTATACTATCTCTCTATGTCCTACAGATATACAAATATATATACATATATATATATAGTATCTCTATACTTGGATGTGCATCTCTATACTTGGATGTGCACCCCACTTAGGATCCGGGGTTCTAATAATCCATATATAACTGCCCAAATTTCATCCCATATAGCAATGGGGGTATTCCCTTAATCTAACTGGGGCTATAACCGTATGAATCCCATGATGTTCACCAAGGGTACATATCCGAATGTAAAGTAATAGAAAGATATTAATTATAGATATATGAAAGTAAAGTAAGATAATAGATATACCAAATAGTATGTCTTGCTATAGATATATGATATTATACATATCCTCTGGTCTATATATATATATTAATATATATATATAGATAATGAATGTAACAATAATGATAAGAGTAATGAGAATAGCAGTAGTAATACTACTGAGGCACTTGGAGGTTTGATGGGTTCTGAATGAGAATTGGTTATTAGTCATACTGTCATATTACAGGGGATCTCATAACCACATATAGTGCAGACATCAAATATAGTTCCCCTAATCCTATTCACCAATTATACTAAACACATACTGTGGATGGAAGAAATCCCGCACCACCTGGGATGGTAGAAAGCCTATGAATAATGGGATGTTTACCACCTATTAACTGGTGCACGATTTCTTCTATCCACTGTATTAAACAATGATACTCATACATTCTACACAACCCTTTCTGTGATAGCCTATGCGACTTGGCTGCAGTTTGGGTGAAGAAAATGGTCACCTAGTGAGTTCACCTTGAGTTGCGAACAGCCATCCAGCCATCCATCCATCCATCCATCCATCCATCCATCCGTGCTGTTTTTTTTCTGGGAAAGTGGATAAAAGTGGCGATGTTTTGTTCAGTTTCTCAACTGCTTGCTGATTGAACACCTGAGAAAACACCGGTGTGATAGCTCACTTGCGTAATGAACAACTTCTCTTTTTTTGGGTTTGTCTGAATATATAAGGTACCCCAAAATCCGAATACTAATCACCATTTTCCCTATTCAATTGCTATTTTGGGTATAAATACACCATTTTCAGACAAACCCTTGTGATGTGGTTCATCAATAACATCGGTGATCTCGGGTCGCTCTTGCTTTTAGAAACCCATCTACGATGAGTCTTGATGCTTGCCCTTCACTTGTCATTCTTTCTTTTTTGATCCACATCACATACTATCACCCATTTTGTTTGAGTCAAATCTACCTTTTCCCCTTGAATTTAGATCAACGAAGTGGATGGATAAGTTAGCTTGTTTGTTTGGGGCAAGCCATACCTTTTATGATTACCGAAAAAGATAAAGAGGAAATTTACTCATGAATTTAGCTAAACATGATCTGAATGCACGAAAAATCCGGATTCGTTTGGATGGTTTGGATAGGAGTTTAGCTAAGTAAGAGGTATATTTGCCCACACTTTTACCCAGTTTTTTGGGGGTTTCATGGTTCCAAATGGTTCCAAACGATGGTTCCCATGGCCATGAATAGAGGTCCCATCCAAGTCATCCAGTAATTGCTTGGAATCTCTCCATTCATTGGGATTTTCCTGAGGGTAAACCAACAGAGATGTGGAAACCCACGGTTTCCCATTCGGAAATCTACTTTCATGGTGGGTTTTCCACATCTTTTTGTATGCTTACAGGAGTTCATCCACAATTTCTCAGGGTGCCCCCCCCAATTTTTTTTTTCCATGTTTATCCCATCCTCCATTCACATGAAACAACCCCATTCTGTGTGCTTTTATACCCTACTTTTTATCATGGTTTCTGGCAGTGGTTTGCAAAATTCGTCAACTATGAACGGGGGAAAGGATTCACCCTAATGTTAGTAAAGCAATAATGCACCACCAATATTTTGATGGTTTTAACCTATGGTTTTACTCACCCAAATATCATCTATGTCTATATCAATATCAACAATGTGGTTATTTAATATCTATACCATCATCAATGATTATTTGATTACTAACCTATTCGAGTGATAATTAAACACTCCTATTTATTTCATACTACACATTTAAATTAATCTAGAAGATATTTCATGATCTCACCCATATCCATATCAAACACCTTAGAGTTCCAGGCGTTTCTCGTGCCTGGTTTTCCAGGTGATCTTCGTTGGAAGCGTCAATGTTGGGCGAAAGGTCATGGAGGCAACCCTGCCAAAAACCATCATATCGTCACATATCCAAATATCATGTGGTTTAATTGCATATTTAAGGATAAGAACCTGATGACTGGGGATGGTGAAAAGTATATATCGATTTATATCCATTTATATCTACATAATTATAATATTATATGGGTGATTTTGGGAATGGAGCATGGCATCGGGTTTACCAAGAAACTTGAGTTACAACAGTCATACATCATATAGATATCAAATTGAGCATTGTTCAAAACCCCTGTTGGTTGATTGGTTGATTACTATATGGGGTTATACTATCCAATAGATTGGGGATTGAGACAATCCATTATTGGACATCCTATTAGACGACAGAGGGTTTCGAACACTGCTCACCCAAATAGGGATTTGGCGGGTTTTGGATGAAACATGGTGACTTAAGATCCAGAAATTGGGATTGAACCCCAACTTCAGAAATGAAAACTGGGGAACAAGCAACAAGACTTGTGAACGTTGGGGCATACGGGTGATTTTACAAAGACCATGTAGGTCTAATCAGTCAACAATCACCACTTGGAGGATCACCGAACTTAGTAGGTTAGGAACCATAGCTATAGCATGCCAAAAAGCCCATTTGTTGACAGAAATAAACCACGAGTCGGGGACTTTATGATCACCAGGGTTGCTGACACAAGAAATGGGGGCAGGATGGAGCTCTTCTGCTGTGTTGAAGGGGGTCTCTGGAGTTCTTGGTACTTATGTACGATTTCTCGCATGTTGATGTACTATTCTTTATGAATACTAGCTGTAATCAATAAGAATTTGGTTTTCTACCACTAGCTTGATTGTGGGTTTACCAGCTGATAAACCATAATTTTATTCGTCAATGAAACCAGCTGGTGGTTTTGGAAACACCACGGGGATGTCATTCCGTCAACAGTTCGGCGCACCCCCCCAGTTGTGTTGCTTTCTTTACAAACACCATGAACTAATCGTTTGATATCCCCCGTAAACCCAATCCTTAAGCTAGTTATAGTTTAACCCACTTGGCCATCATAAAGCAACTATATCAACTATGAACCGTCATTTTTAGCTAACTTTCCATGGTTTGGTTTGTGTTTTCTGTCAACCCCACAGTTAAGCTATGCGAATTATAGCACCAACTTCGCTATCGTCTCAACGGGGACCCACCTGGAACGAAAATCCGGATTCCAACGAGCTTGATTTAAGGATTAGAAGCATCCAATGCTATTTTAAAGTCCTTGGACCATCCATTTGTTAGTCTTTATAGCCATTTATAGGGGATACCCATGGAAACATGCCGCCATTTTGGAAGGAACCGATCATCCATTAGAAAACGGGTGATACACTGTGTGTTGAGACAGGGTCAACAAGGCCAAATCTCCAGCAATTCATCGTCGCATGAGAGTTTAACGGTAGTTACTGAAGGTAAACCCAATACAAAACGAGGTCTATGAATTGGGTAGATACCCCTAGTAATTAATGGGATGAACAATGCCATCCACACGGTTGGTAGGATGCTTCCAGGATCCTCACATTTACCTTGCCAGGCTGCCAGCAAGGCTCCCACCATCACGCCAGTGATTTTGGAGTTGGGAGGCGGAGATGGTGCTGAAAATGCCCAGGGGCAGGTTTTTTTTTGGGCTGATGTTGAGATTTCCCCTGTCAGCCAGGCGGACCGGGAAAGGGAAATCCCCGAACTATAGCCATGGAGCTGAAGCCAAATAGATAGAAATAGATCAACTATGATCAAATAGGATATCTGGTTGGTGGTTTGGAACATGGCTTTTATATACTGTTTGTTTACCAGAGGATATGGCTTCGAAGTTCCGAGCGCCACTTCCCAAGCCTTGGAAAGCAGTCACCCCAGGCATCGTATCCTACGAGGATCGTCCCAGGGTCCGACCGTGTTTGTGATCAGATAAGCCTACTGTAGTCAGTAAGTCACCTTTTTTTTTTAAAATGATTTCATGATGTTTCATTTATGAATGGGTTATACTTTATAACTTATAATGTTATAGACATAATCTGGACAATTAACATTTATAAACTTTATTCATGGCTTAAATTATCATATAAACTATCATAATTTACATTATAATTTTACCCTGGATCATCCCATTATCTGGTTGGTGGTGACTGGAACATGGCTTTTATGACTTTCCCATCATAGTAGGAATTTCATCATCCCAACTGACTTCCGAAGTCCATGATTTTTCAGAGGGGATGATCCTCCGCCAGGGAAGGATCCCTTCGTGGTCTGTGAGGATGCCACCGTGGATGAGGCCATGACACAGTGGGGAAACCTGGCTTCAGATCACCAAAGAAACTCACAGCCGTACCCTGGAAATGGTTGAATTGTATTAATTAGTTGTCATTTTTCTGTCATTTTTTGTTGTCGGCATTTTTTTTTTGTCATTTCAGTTTTGTCTGTCATTTTGTTTGTTTGCAAAATATTGCTAGCAAAATATGGGGATCAACTGTGGTAAATGGTTGGTAAATGATTGGTAAGTGGTTGCTTGGTTGGTCATCATGGGGCTTTTGCATGATTTTGCCTTAACCACTAGATATTTATAGGAGTTTAAGCAGTAAAGTATGGGCGCAATTATTATTGATCATATTCATCACTGATAGTAAGCGTGTTTGGTTGATGATTAGCTGAGGGATTATACTACCCAATCTTAATTGGGGATTTTCATAATTTATGATTTAGCTGAGGGATTATACTACCCAATCTTAATTGGGGATTTTCATAATCCATGAACTGGAAATCCCTATCAGCCAACCAGGATTACATACATACATGGAATGACGTTGCTGGTTTTTACCGTTGCCCAGGAATTGTTTTGGTGTGTCAAGACTACATATAACCAGCTCCATATATATATATGTATATATATATATGTGGAATATCGATGAATATCCCCAGTGATATAAGAGTAATATATGATATATGGATTATTTATGGGTGCTACATGGCTTACGTATTGGCTTAGATATGGGTCATATTAGGTTCCAAATGACAGCTGGGATGCACATCCCAGTGATGGCACTAGCAGCAGTCAAATTGACTGATTTCTAGCGCCGAAAAACACTGGTGCTACACGTAGGGAATGGGGAATAATCTAATCCATAACTATCTTCACAATCGTCTCAGATCTCATTCCCCCATGCCCTACTTTGATGATCATGCCACGGATAGTGGTAACTGGGATATACCCTCTGGTTATTTAACATAGCCATGGAACATGGCCCATTTATAGATGGTTTACCTCTTAAAAATGGTGATTTTCCATGGCTATGTTAAATAACCAGAGGGTATATCCCATGGCAAATCCCATTTCCAAACGAAATAATAATGAATCATCCCACAAATCAAGAACTTACTAACTAGGCTTATTGTCACCACTTACGATGGGATGATGTTCCGAAGTTGGTACCTTCGGCTCCCGAGCCTCAAGGTAGCTATGGAAAACCACCATTTTTCACAGGTAAAACTGCAGAAAATCATCTATAAGCAATTTTCCAGAGCTATGTTAAATAACCAAAAGGCTTGTGATCTTTTGAAACTACTAAATCAAACAGATGTTGAAAATCCTAAATCAAACAGATGACCCGATGACCCCACATAGCTCTACTGCTCCGAGGCTTGTTGTCCGAGGAGCGTTCCAGAACATGGGACAGAACTGCGCAGGACGGCGACGGCATCCAAAGTTGGGCTGACCCTGGTGGTGGGGATGTTGCACGAATGGTAAAAGAATGCCATAAAATGCCATAAACAAAAAAAAACCCAAGGACTTCGCATTTTCATAGGTGGTATAAATATGGTATAAATAAACCATTCCCAGTCATGGGTGGTAAACATGGCATCGTTTTAGCCCCCAATAAAAAAAACATCATTTTGCATTTTCTGAACATAACATTGTGGCTCACCCCCAGTTATAAGTAGGGTAAGTAGGGGCAATGTCCACTATCTGGAGTTACCCAGGGATCCGATCCGTGTTGTGATCCGCCAAGTGTCAAGAATCAGTAGCCCCTTGTCTCGCCTGTCTTGGATCGGCCAGAAAGGGATGAATGGTGGAGAAAGCCCATCGAAATGCTCTGTGGCCGTGGATCTCGTGGATCCCTGATTTCATGATTTCGGAGAGTTCCCCCACACTGCGGGTGGATTCATTTACAACGTGGGACAACAGGTGGGTTCTGCGAAGTGAATCGTCTTTCTCACTTCACTCAGTACCACCCCAGGAATTAAGATTGGAAGACTACTTTTGACTAAAAAGTGGTTATATATATATCAATTAAATTTTCAAAGGGTAAAACTGTGAATTGCTGACCCAAAATTACAAGCATTACTCCCACCCCCAAACTATTCCCATCATATAATTCACATCATATTCCCATCATATTCCCATTAATAATATACCAAACTATTCCCAACAATACCATCATACTCCCATCATATTCCCTTTTATTCGACAAGGACCTGAACGCTTCATCGTCTACGACAAGGTCTACGTGCCTTGGCCGGTCCGATTGAAATGGGGCTGAAATCAAAGCAGTGGACGTTCCCCCAACAGCAATGGTTGAACCAAACAAAAGTAGAGATTAACAAACTAAAATGAGAAAACAAACTAAAAATCATAAAACCATATAAAACTAATCAAACTTATTAAACACATGTTTTTTTCTTTTCTGAAACACTACCATTGGTGCTTCAGTGGAGAATCGACTGTCCCCCCCGATGAAGTTTGATGATGTGGCAAGTTTGATAGCGGCCCGGGCAGCATAAAACTGCAAAGTTCTTTGTGAACGAACATATAGAGTACTTATAATGTATGTGTATGCATATAGTACATATGAACAGTATATATACGTATTATATATATACATATATGTATGTACAAATAATTCACAATATATATATATATATATATACACATACATACATACATACATACATGCATGCATGCATACATACATACATACATACATACCATACATACATACATACATACATACATAACGTACATCACAAATCATAACAATTTGAGCAGAACAGTGAGAGAATGGGACGAAAGATGGGAGAGAATTCCCCAGGAACTCACGGCAGATGGGCGGGCGGTGGGTGATTCCCCAATGATCCCCAATGTATGGACCTATTGTTGCTGGCTACATAATATGGTTTCTATTGATATATATATATATATATGTATATGTATATGTATATGTATATGTATATGTATATATACATATATATATATATATGTATATATACATATATATATATATGTATATATACATATATATGGGCATTTTTTCTTTACCCCTGGCAATATTGTTGGATTACAGATGTTAGCACCGTCAATACTTGGCCGTTGCTTTCAGAGTCGAAGAATCCCTGGTGTGGTGGATATCTTTATATGGTATGGATCAATACCTATAGATATAAACTTTATTCATGGCTTAAATGATCATGTAAACCATCATAATGATCATATAAACTATCATTAAATTTACATGGAATAATTTGGGTATGAATCAATACCTATGAAAATACCATTTTTAGTGGGATGAACATCCATAAATCCCAGCTATTTTGATGTGAACAGAAGGGGTACCTATGGTTTTGACACACTGCCATATTGGAGAAGGCGACTGGCTCTACTTTGAACGAGCAGCAGAAAGATATCATGATATGCTATCAAACTATATCACACTAGGAACATGTTTGTTGCTGGTTATCCAAAACCACATACGGTTAGCAAACTATAAGCATAGGTCAGCCATGGACTGTTGGTGGATGGGCAACCAGGACACCTTCTGTGAGAAGATCTCGAGCCTTGCAACTGGGATTTACAACGCCTGGGTTGGGATAGCCTGGGGAAGCGGCTGAGCCTCTATGGCCAGTTTCTTTTTTGTTTCTAACCACTGGTTATTTAACATAGCAATTGAACATGAACAATTTATAGATGATTTATGATGATTTACCTATTAACAATGGTGATTTTCCATAGCTATGTGAAATTCCATAGTTATGTTAAATAACCAGAGGGAAACCACGGAAATCGGATTTCACCAAGCGAATAGACGTGGAAGAACACACAAGATCCCATGCACTGGGACGATCTAAAGATCCTCACAATGTGGGGAATGGCCATTTTCGTTGTATCCAGGTATACTTAAGTACCCTCTGGTAATAGCTATTGAAAATCACCATTTTTAATGGGAAAACTCACTATAAATGGCCATTTTCAATAGCTATGTTAAATTACCAGAGGGTAGCGGGGTGAGATTCTATCCATATACATGTATATATATATACCATCCTGTTATTTAACAGTTTGCCATGGGAAATAGATGGCCCATAGAAATAGATGGCTTATCTATTAAACATGGTGGATCTTTCCATGGCTATGTTAAATAACCAGATGGTATATATATATATATATCAGCATAGATTTATGTATCAATATAGATACATGTATCATACTATAGATATATGTATCTATATGTATCATAAACCCTATATATATATATATATATTTGGTACATGAGCAATTTTTTCTAAGTCATACCCATGTTGGCCATCAGATTTACAGCCGCCATTTAACCCGTTTTTGGCGGGTTAGAAGTTCATACATATACATACATATATACATACATATACATACATATATACATACATATAGACACATATATACACACATAATACGTATATATATATACACATACATACACACATGCACGTTCAATCAACCATCAATCAACGATCTCTTCTCAATCATGTATCCGCATCTTTTTGCTGATTAGCATTCGATAGGAACATACCATTCTTTTCATGGCTACATCCACAATTCAGCTGGTGAAACCAGCATTTTTTGCTGGTCACATTTTTGTTTGTTGGAGAATCCTACAAAGAAATGAGTGGTCTACCGCCTCATTCTTTTTTGGTCAAATTTCAATGATTTTAATCTGCTGGTGATTCATCATTTTTTATATCCCCAATAAACTATGGTTGATTCGTCAAGTATTGAGCTGGGTAAATTATAACGACCTCACTACGACCTCACTAGAATCATGGTTAATAAGGGAAATCATCCCCAAATGGCCTTAATTCAGGTTAGTGAAATATTATAATTTACCCAGACTATTGATAATGGTTGATAAATCATATCAGTTGGTTGATGAGTAATGATCTTTATATCTGAAAATCCATAGTTCGCTAGCGAAAAACCAGATCTTTGCTGCGGTACTTCTCAATTTTTCTTGATCAACTGGGCCTCCCATTGATTGTCAAATTATGTACATTTGTGATAGTCAACCTAAACTATCCCCATTATATGTATATATATATATATCAACCAACATATGTGTCAGGTCAAAAGTTGGATTGCATAGCCATCTTGGGGAATGGTCATCAATCTATCACGAATTGGACTCTTGGAATCCTAGGGATTCCCCTTTTGGGACGGCTGACTCAATGACAGCCGTAACCCATGGAACGTGACCATAGCACATATATCACATCTGCTTGGTGGTTTGGAAGCGATGGTTTTTTTTTATGACTTTCCATGAAAAGTTGGGAATTTTACAGATCCCAACTGATTTTTATATTTTTCAGAGGGGTAGAGGTATACCACCAACCAGACATTGTTGGTGGAATATATCCCCATAACATACCCATCATATTTCATTTTATTCTGTTACAACCCGCATTGATTAATGATCCCACTACAAGTGGTTAATATACAACTGTCCCCATTGATTTTCTATTTTTATCGAAAGGCTTGAAAAACGCAATTCCAATGGAATTGACAACAAATCAAAGAAAACGCTATCCAACTTCATATCCAACGATATCTTGGCTTTTTTTTTCCAACTCAACATCCATGCCGTCAAGAAATGATACCAGTGGTTCATCCCATAATTTATGGCCATCCCCATCATGGATTGGTATAGTAGCTATACAAGGTGGTGCCCCCCCAGTTAGCTAAGTTGGTTTATAATCCCCATTAACTATAGATATAACATGATATAACCCCCTAATCAACCCTAATTATTGGACTTATGTTCACCAACTGAACGCTAACGAACTGGGGCAGCACCTTGTATGTTGATAAGAAATATCACCAATACAGATTTTCCCAAACGGGATCAGGTGCAGAGACTCTCGCAGGGCGCCCCACTGGGTGCAGATGGTGCCTCAGTGGATTGTGGCGCCTCAGTACATCCGCCCAGCCTGGAGATGCTTGGTGAAACCGCTAACATCTGGGATTTACATGGATTTACCCTCTGGTAAATTAACTTGTTGACCCTGAAAATCACCAATTTATAGTGGTTTCACAGTCTTCCAACCCCTGTCTGCCAGTGTCTATGTTAATTTACTGGAGGGTATATGTTTTTTTTTGTGGGATTTAACTATGAACTAATTGGATTTTCATCGGATTTTTATGGGATTTATATGGTGACCATTGTTAGGCTTGGGAAAATTTATGGGATTTTCGCATCGAACTGGCTGATTTTCCAGCCATGTTTTGATTTTTCACGAGCCATGTGGCTCTAAGTTACCCCACCTCCGGTATCCGGTCGTCTTTAGGGATCCACTAAGTGGATTGCAGCCATATGATCCATCCTGAAATAGGTGTGGTTTCTCTATATTTCTACATGGTAAAAATGTCAAGAACTTACAGAACTTACTACTTTTTTAGCACTTCCCCAGCCGTATGATGCGATGCTTGGGATATGGTCAGTGGTAAATTCTGGCTGCCACGTACTTCCAGTTTACGAAGGATTGGAACACCATTTGGGCAGATTGGAATGGCGAATTTCTCGTGATTTAACCATGGATTTAAGCTGGAAAAAGATGCCCAGAATTAGTTTAATCCCTAGATGATGAAAAACATATCAATATACTTATATATATATATGTACACACATATCACATATATATATATATATATTATACACATATATTATATATTATAATACATATCCTCGTAAGATGCGGCATCAAAGTGGCTGCATGAGGGGCATTCTTAAGCTACCAGCAATGGGGAGATTTCACCGCCACCGCTCCAGAAACTACCAACGCCTGGTGGAAGATGCCAAGAGCAAGGGTGCTCGAGTGCTCTGCGGTGGTCAGAAGGCGAAGCTTGAGGCGTGTGAAAAAAAGGGCTGCAGTTGCAAAAATGCGGTACAGTATGTGGGCTAAATGGGTGTGTACCAGAAATTTAGGGGAAAACCTTCCAAAAATTGGTTAAGCATCATCTTCCCAATTCAAATGGTAATTTTGGGGGGTATACCCAAATGACTGGATTCTATAAAGAACATGGGACGGTCAAGAATGGCCCTTCACGTGCGCAGGGTTAAGGTGGTGATTTTCGTATTTTTTTGGCGACTGATCCACTCAAGAATAGCGATTTGATGGGGTTTTCCTGCACTCGCCACCACTCTGCATGTTGCGAAACAAGCGGGCAAATACTTGACAAGAGGTTTCATCATTCCTGTGGATCCTTGGATTTTGCGGATGATCAAGGCGTCTATTGCAGGGCTTATCTTGTTGATTGATTTGAAGGGCTGATGCATAGGTTAAGACGTTCCAATGTTTCAATTGCATCTCATGGTGCTAGTAGATCGGAATCTTGATGTGGTTCCCTCTTTCTTTTGGTTTGCCTAAAAACAGGGTATCCACAAATTATTTATTGACTAAAATTGCCATGAATTGGCCTTATTCCATTTTTTTAGAGACACCCAACTGGCACTTGGAACGTCCGCATGAAGCCTCGTACCAAAGTCCCTTTCCTGGGTTGCTCCAAACAGAATTAACATATGCAGATTCACAGATACACAGATACACACACATACACATTATACATACACATTATACATATATATACCTACCTACCTACCTACCTACCTACCTACCTACCTACCTACCTACCTACCTACCTACCTACCTACCTACCTACCTACATAGCTACATAGCTACATAGCTACATAGCTACATAGCTACATAGCTACATAGCTACATAGCTACATAGCTACATAGCTACATAGCTACATACGTACATATGCACATACGTACATACACATATATATATATATATATTGATACATATACACATGTACATGAATGAATGAATGAAATGAAATGAAATGAAATGAATGAATGAATGAATGAATGAATGAGCATGCATGCATGCATGCATGCATGCATGCATGAATATATATGTATATACACATTCACAAACTAATTGGGAATGCACATCGATGATTTGTATTGCCCAGCAACCACAACGATAAGAACAGCCACGAACAAGAGCAGCAACAAACCCAACATTACAACAACATTGCAACAAGATTACAACAACAACAATACAGCAACATTACAACAAAATTACAACAACATTACAACACCATTACAACAACATTACAACAACATTACAACAACATTACAACAGCATTACAACAACATTACAACAACATTACAACAACATTACAACAACATTACAACAACATTACAACAACATTACAACAACATTACAAAAACATTACGACAGCATTACCACAAGATTACGACAAGATTACGACAAGATTACGACAAGATTACAACAAGATTACAACAAGATTGCAACAAGATTGCAACAAGATTGCAACAAGATTACAACAAGATTACAACAAGATTACAACAAGATTACAACAATATTACAACAATATTACAACAAGATTACAACAAGATTACAACAAGATTACAACAAGATTACAACACGATTACAACGAGATTAGAACAGCATTACAACAACATTACAACAACATTACAACAAGATTACAACAAGATTACAACAATATTCAAACAAGATTACAACACAATTACAACAAGAGTACAACGAGATTACAACAAGATTACAACACGATTACAACACGATGACAACAAGATTACAGCAATATTACAACAAAATTTCAACACGATCACAACAAGATTACAACAAGATTACAACAACATTACAACAACATTACACCAACATTACACCAACATTACACCAACATTACA
>Ga0126342_10015462_pt1 | contig 13382 bp, 15 predicted proteins | sample Cyp1metagenome_FD_92528 | JGI IMG/M metagenome (GOLD analysis project Ga0126342, IMG submission 92528) | Coral microbial communities from Lord Howe Island, Old Settlement Bay, Australia - Cyphastrea 1 metagenome | ecosystem: Host-associated > Invertebrates > Cnidaria > Coral ...
CATCATCATCTCCGGGACCCTCTTTTCGCAGCTAAAAACGCTACTTTCTCACATTCGACCCTACCCCAAAATGGGGGTAGGGTCATATGCGAAACCATTGGGGTAGGGTCAAATGCGAGGCGCATACCCTGACAGCGGCCCGCTGAGGCCCGTGTTTCTTGGGCCCAGGCAGATCGTCCCGCAATCCAGGAGAGGATGCCCTGAGCGGGTCTTGCGGTCCGTCGGTGGAAAAAGACATCCAATTTGATAATTTGATCCTGGAACCCATCACAATGATCAAAATATATCATTAAAATAGCTTCCAGTTTCCGCAGATTCTAGTCCATCTGATATAAGGCTGGCTGATTTGAGTTCCTGTGGCACCAAATCCGCAACTTCTCAGTTCAGTTGCAGGCTTCGGATGCTTCGGATGCTTTGGTTTGACTTGGGTTCCCTGACTGCCAGCGTAGCTGGGCCATCATAGGTCAGAAAACCCACACCACCTCCAACAATCAGAAACATCAAACTACAAAACAGCCCTGAGTCAAACATGTCAAACATGTCAAACATGCTGGATCTGGGTGATGAGCCAAACATGCTGGTTTCTTGCAAAAGAAAGACCCACGTTTCGTTAGGATGAGCCTGCATCTTTGGCAGCCTCAAAATGAACGGTGCCACGCATTCTCCGCAAACCAACAACAGCTGTAAAGAAAAGAGAAGGCATCTGAAAATCACAGTTTATAGTCTCGCGTATATATATATACAGAGAGAGAGAGAGATAGATAGATAGATAAATAGATGGATAGATAGATCGATCGATAGATCGATAGATCGATAGATCGATAGATCGATGGATGGATGGATGGATGGATGGATGGATAGATAGATCGATGGATGGATAGATAGATAGATAGACAGTCAAATAGATATATATATATGTATCATTATATACCTGTTTAACCTAAAACCTGAGAATTCCTAGAGCAAAACTGAATAACTAGCACTTTGCCCTAGAAATCTCTTAAGGTGCCTAGGAACATGCGTTCGAAACCTGTTGAAGCCCATCCAGAAACGTTCAAACCCGTTCAAACCTTTTTTTGTTTCGAAATTGCCGGGACAATAAGCATCCGGACCTAACTTTTGGGTGGTCGTACTAAAAGTTGAGCGAAATGAACCCGAACAACTAGTTACTTCAATGTGCACCCGGAAAGTCTAGGTTTAATGATTTCTAGGTGTATGATATATGCATATGTACCATGTATATTAATACATCATGTATATGTATATGTATGTATATATATAATTAGGATTAATTATGTATGTCTTTCTCTCCGTTTGTTTGTCTCTTCTTCCTTCATCCAACATGTCCACAAGATGTTGCACGGCAATACTCTCCAAACCCTGAGACACCAGGCACTTTGGCACAGCAACAACGTTGGGAACCTGAGAAACAGCTGCATACCATCCGGCATCAGGCACCAAAACTTTGCATTCGAAGCTCGACTTCACGACCGGCCAAAGTTCCAGGTGATACATCGAGCATCAAAAAAGCATCAAAAAAGCAAGCATCTTCGAGCATCTTCGAGCATCAAGGAGTTCCAAATGGAGTTTCAGGAATACCACAGCGCCACATCGCTGGGTCTGCCAGGCTGTCGGATTGGCGGTAGAAGTGGATGCCTGGCATCGGGTGCCAGACCCAGGTTCAAGAAACGACCACCACACAAGGCCACAAGTTACTCCACAAGTTACTCCGCTAGCACGAACAGTGGTTTGAAGGAAAAACGTGAAGTCGACGGGCGAGAAAATTGTTTGGATTGGTTTGGGACATTTGGGAGAGCTCTGTAATATTCTTCCATTAGCATTCATTAACCACGTAGCTGGATAGTTCGCTTCTCTGGTTTGAACACTGCGAAATTGGTGGCAAGATTCCTCCGGTTTGGGGGAACGCCGATCCCCACTACATCCCGGAGGGCTTTGCTCGTCACTGGAATGCGTGACGTGTGACAGTAGTTTCATTATATCTGACTGTCATCACCCAACCCAAGTGCTTAAGAAAGCACAGGTCGGAAGCACTCGTTTTGCATTGCATCCATCTGCGCAAGTTGCAAAACCTCCGCGGTGCGAACCCCAAAGGAGGGAGGTCATCGTCACATCAAGTGTGTGCTGTCATTGAAGATCTGCTTGATGATCTGGATTGAGCATCCAGCATCTTCCCTCCACTTTCCACCCAACAAGGATAAAAATTCCTCTGGAGATGGAGAGAAAATCCGGAATCCCTCAGCATTGCACCTTGGGTGTCCTGCCATCTTTGGGACCTCCAGAGCCAGCAGATTCCACGAGCACGACTTTACCAGCGCAATCTAACGCAAGTCTCAGTTCTTGCCGGCACTAAAACGATCCAAGATGTTTTAAGACTTATTCTCGGAGAGGAAAGCGGAAGTCCACAAAAACTGCTCCCAAAACTGCTCCATCTGCTCCAGTGACCAGCACTGGAAAGAAACAAATCCGAAAGTCTAAACAGTTTCCATCTCCAGCCTGTGGCTGCTTGGATCGCAGAACTCAGTTGGCCCCAAATCCAAAAGAAGTGTTGCCTCACCGCAGGCCACCGTGTGGCCGTGGGGGCCATGCCATAATTTTGGGCCGCCAGAAACATCACAGGGTACACCAGGTATATCATGAACCATGGTATATCATGAAGAGACATGAAAAATGATATATACACATCAGTCTACATCCACATTCACAGTCATTCACATATCTATGTTATCTATGTCATCTGGGTGTCTCCCTTGGGTGCATTTGGCCAAGCTGCGAGTAGCTGCAGAACGGGGCATAAAGAAGCAGTAGGACCTGCAGCAGTGTCATCCAAAGTAGGAAGCCGTAGGTCCATATTTCAAGCGTCCAGCAGGAGTCCAGCATGAAATGCCCAAGGCAATCTCCACAATTTCTTCAACGAGACACTCAAAACGTATTCATGATCGCTCACAATTCAACCATGAGCCAAAACACAGCGAATCTGTTTGATTCTGCTTGATTCTGTTTGAACCTGACGTCCAGCTGCATGCTGCCTTCGTCGCTTATGCCTCACTTGTGTCGTTCGCACCTCCGTGTGGTTCTCTTGCACCGGTCGCAGCAGCTCCAACTCCATCGAGCTCCCGTAGAGTTCTTTCACCTCACAACTCATCCGTTTCGACTCGTTTCGACTCGTTTCGACTCGTTTCGACTCGTTTCGACTCGTTTCGACTCGTTTCGACTCGTTTCGACTCGTTTCGACTCGTTTCGACTCGTTTCAAGACTGCTAAATTTCAAGCAGTTCCACCATGTTCCACCATGTTCCACCATGTTCCACCGTGTTCCACCTGGCAGCAGTTTGATCATTTCATAATATAGGTCAGGTCATAGGTCATATTTCAAGATATATCATATATATAATTATATATATATGTCATATATATGTCATATTATGAATGTAGTTCCTCCATGTGAAACGTCAAACAGCGAAATGCGAAGCCCATGCGAAACCCATGCGAAACCTATACTGCAAAGCCTTGCTCCCAATGCAATGCTGGAGCTCCCGGACCCCGGGATGCTCGGGACGCTCTTGCAAATCGGTGCTGGGCCTCAACGTCTCTGGATGTCTCTGGATGTCTCTGGTCTTGTGCAGTCTTGTCCTGGATGCAACATGTCCGCAGTGCAAGAATTCACTTATGCCGACGCCACTTTCATTTCTTTCATTTCTTTCATTTCTTTCCCGCTACCAGGAACCTTTTGCCGTGCTGCTACCCGTTACCCTGCCTCTTCACTGATCGGACGTGCGGTGAAACCTTCCCGTCCTCCAAATCAATGGTGGATGCATGGAGATTGAAAGCCATTACTTTGACCTTTCCTCCAGCTCAAACCAAACTGACATTGAGATGATTGAGATGAGAATGAATAGGAATGAATAAACAAAGTGCAAGTTGTTCATGTTCAATTTCTTTGCAGCAGACAGCATATTTGATCACTGCAAGGCTAGGCCAGGGAACCAGCACCGCATCGGTGAAGAGGCATAATGCCAGCTCATCGCCAGGACACCAACCTGGCTCTGCTATCACATTTAGTGACTCAGTTCGTCAGTATTGCAGAGATTCTCTACCATAACTGGTCATAAGTCATAAGAACTATAACTGCAGACTGCAGACTCTTTCTGGATTTCTTTCGTTGCGCAGTTCCCAGTTCTGCCCAGTTCTGCCCAGTTCTGCCCAGTTCTGCCCAGTTCTGCACTTGCGCCTGCCCCACCGGGCGCAGGATACTTCCGCCGTGTCCGGGTGTTGAAGAGCGACGCGGCGAAGAGCTCGATCCGATGTGGCCGAGACGAAGCCTAGTGCCGTTCGACGCGAAACATGTCGAAACATGTCGAAACATGTCGAAACACGTCGAAACAATGTGTCAGTGACTCTGTCAGTGTCTCAAGTCTTCAAATGTCTTCCAATGTCTTTGTTTTTGTTTCTGAAATCGGAGATTTTGAGACTGCAGAAAATTGAGGATAGCCCATCCTAATCTTACGTCCTTCCCAGATCTACACAGCATGTGATGTGAAGCACTTTGGAACATTGGAAACATTGCCCACGTTTCCCACCGCCTCACCCTCGTCCAAGGCGCTGCAGTCGGACCTCACTGCTACGCTACACGCGGCAAGGTCCAACTCGAAGCCGATCAATCAGCCACAAAGCGATCATTCAGTCGATCCAACTCCACATGCCATTCATCTTTGATAATCCAAACTACTTCGTGGTATTCTGGAAAGAATTTGATAATGAATGATAATGATCACATTTTTCCATGCTTGTTTCACATGCCAATCATTATTTGTCATAGTATCACATTATGTGTATATATATATATTTGGTTTCAGCATGTTCCGTTCCACGGAATCCACTGAATCTACCCCTTGGTTTCCAGCTGCGCATCACCTGGATGGGGCAACTGTGGACAGCTGTGCCACCGGGGGTTTGCCACACCTTCCCGACGAGGCAGTGGAAGCGCAGGGTCTTGCGACCCTAGGCCAAAGGCAGCCCTGAAGGCTACCACGTCCTCGTGGTGAACCAGCAGTGATACCATCAAAGTCGCTCAATCTGAATCTGCCGAAATCCCGTGATTCATGATCCAACGTTCCATATCGTTCCTCAATGTTCCTCATCCATCATCCATCATCCAAGTGTTCATGGATCATCCAATCTGCCCAACGCACTGTAACGCACCATGGTTTTTTGGCTCTCAAGGACGCCACAGCTTGGACACCAGCAATGTCCAAGTTGGAACATAGAAATGGCTCCCAGCGACTTTGGCCGGACTCAGATGTGGCAGAGAGACAGCAGCCTCGAGGGACGCAGGGGAACTCAATCGATCTAAAGATGTGGGGTATCATCCAGTGTCAACTATAGAATTCTATTGTCGTTGTCCATTCAGAATGATCATCTATCATCTATGGAATCTGTTGTATTATCAGCATTATCCGTTTCTATCCTGAGGATTCCTCAGGTACCATCTATTTCAGAAGTTTGTAGCACACCAATCAAGCTACTTGGATGTGTATCCCAGTCCGTACATGCTAACCATGGTTACAACTCTAACATCTTGTAACCAGTTGATGCACCCAGTTGGGGAACTTATTGGTCAAGGTCAGCACTTACTCTTTAGCTCCAAGCAGCTGTAGGACACCGCATTGGGTCTGCTGGCTGGTCGCTCTGCTGCTCTGAGGTCTTCTAAGAGCAGCAGAGACTGCGTCCAGTAACGAAAACGTTCAACGGCATCCATCCTGGCTCAGCGATGTTCAGCGATGTTCAGCGGTCAGTTCCAAATGATATCACCATCGCCTATGGTGCCCAAAATGAATCGAAATAATGTAGGAATGGATGGGACGTCTACAAGACCGTCTATAAGTCAAATCACTTGACTTCAGCAAAATTCAAGGAACGCGGAAGAAAGAAGGAAAATTATGGAAAATTCACATCCTTGAACGCACAACAATTTTCAAAGGTGGGCAGAAACACTATAATCCACAGCCATCTGAAGACATTTAAATCATTTAAAGTTACTGCCCAGAGCACAACCAAGGCACGTGAGGTTCACAGTCAGCACATCAGCCTCTGGACCATGTAGCCCTAAAGCCTCTCGCCAGTGTCGCTGCCTCACATCCGAGAAACGATGTACCTCAACCTGGCATGACCTCACCGAATCCGGTCAAAATCGGTCAAAACACCGATATTTGATACTTAGAGTCACTTAGAGTCTTAGAGATACTTAGAGTACAATGAAGATCTGGCGTAATGAACCCAACATCCATCCAAGGAATCCAAGCAGCTGCACACAGGCCGTGACGGCCAGGCTCTGCAAAATGTCTGTCGATGCCGATGTCGATGTCGACGCCAGTGCCAGGGCCAAGCTCTGGTGCCACTGGGCAGAAGAAGCGCAGGCGCCCAGCCCACAGGTCAACAGCACCACGTCATGGCGATGGCTTTGACGATGAAGATCATCTGCGGGGAAGATCATGGAAGATCTAGCCGTGTGATCATTTTGTATGATTTTGCGATGGTGGGAGACCCTTTGCAATCCAGACTTTGAAAATGATGTTTCAGATTCTCTTTGTCTATTTGGTTCGTCGTTGTTGTTTCCATGTCCTTTGAACATTTGCAACCTTGACTGCTTGCCAAAGGATGATTCAGCCAGCCTAGAAACCAAAATGCTTGAGACCAACGACTGCCCTTGTCACATGCACTGATGACAGAGTTGCACGTCATCCGTGATGAAACCGGGATAAAATGTCCGAGCTCTTGAAGTGTTTGCAAAGCGTGCGACCACCGGCTGCATTCCTGTCACTGGAGATGAGGCTTCACAGTGGTCTAAATTGTCGAAGGGATGCTTCATTCCAGTTGCAAACCACCTTGTTAATAAAACAAATACACTGAAAAAATGTGTGAAGTCCACTGGATAGGCAATCTGATGTGTGTTTCGGAATGCCACCTGTTGAGCCAAACGGGGCGCTCCCGGAAGCCTCGTGCGCGCTGATGGTCGAATTGAAGCTGATAATGTTGGCGCGCCCCCGAAGCGCCAGCATCGATAGCAGCTGTGAAGCCTGCAGCCAACGGCTGCCTTTCTCACAGGCACCTCACTCGCAACAAGTGTGACCTTGTGACCATAACAGTAGCAACATGTAGCAACTGTGGTTTCAAAAATGTGTGTCAATAAGATCCGGTAACATCTGGGTCATCTGGGATCATTCTGATCATACTCCATACTCCAATCATCTACAACACGTTCAACACTTTCAACGTCAAGAAACTGATGCTGGAGTTGAAGGTGATGACATCAGCAGATACGCCACGATCCCTAATCCCTGCCATAATTAACAAGGCCTTCTGCCATCGCCCACGCTTTTCACAGGAGCTGATGGCAGAATTGTAGGTGATGATGTTGGCTCTGACCTCACATAATGGATTGTGGATCGGCTTGGATCAAGCACCAATCTGTCACATAATCATCAAGAATTTGTTCCGTGCAATCAATATTATTGGGTCTACATCGTGACCCACTTGATGAAATGCAGCAAACACAGCTACTTGCACCTGGAATGTTGGAAGTTCTTCGAGCACATGCAAAGCCTCCTGCCATCGCCCAGCTTTTTCGCAGGCGCTGATCAAGGAGCCACAAGTAACGACGCTTGGATTCAAACCTCAGGTGCATTCAGGTGCCATCTGATGCCATCCCCGGGTCTCCCGGGTCTGGATACGTCCACGCATTCCCAAAACACAGAAACCCTCCAAGTGACTATCTCTATGACTGCACATGACTATCAGACTATCAGCGTCACAGCATTTCAATCTGCAGGATTCCGAAAGGATTCCAGGATCAAATCTCCAAAAATGGCAAGCAACGGCGCCCCACGAGTGCAGAGTACAAGGAAATAGCCTCTTGCCATCGCCCACCTTTGGCACACGCACTAATTACCTGGCAGCTTGTGCGAATGAAGCACTGAAGCAGTGCTTAGCAGTTAGCCAATGGAATCAACTCATGAAGCTAAGCCACTGCATTGTATGTGATAATATCCGGAAGTAGTTGATGTTCCATCAGCTCTTCCATCAACTGAATGGCCACTTGCCATTCACCCGCTTTTTCAGTTGAGCTGATCGCCGAGTTGTAAGAGATCAGAGTTCCTGGTTCACACTGCCGTGTAGGGCAGGATTTGGCAATTCAATAGACAAAGGGCCTTTAAAGGGCCTTTAAAGGGATACAAATGACCCCATCACTCTCTTTGTCCAGCTTCCTTTTGACGTTGGCAAACTTAGAAACAAAAACTTCCACACAACAAATCCACATCTCACTGGTCACTGTGACCTGGCTGCGACCTGGCTGTGACTTGGAAGAACAACCCCAAAACACATCTGAAAAAAACATTCGAAAGAGTTCACATGATGAACATAAGTTTTACATAAGTTAAACATAAGTTTAACATAAGTTAAACAGAGGTCGTTTAGTCCACATCCATCGTTTAGTCACTGCTCTCCTTGGAGTCCTCGGAGCAACCTCAAGGTGCGTCGCCAACGTTCTCCACAAGCGCTGATGGCCGCGTTGCAGACCTAAGACGCGAACCACCGGGAACCACCATGGCACAATGGGTTGGATATCCCAAATTCAAAGAACTTCATATCCTGTCCCAAATTTGCAAAGTATCCAATGTTTATTCATGTTTTTTCGTGTCAAATTATACTGGGCAATGTGGTTTTATCATTGCTATAGATGGGTTTTCCCATGTTTTCCACCTTTTCCGTCTTTTTTTCCCATCATTGCCATCATTGCCATCATTGCCATCGATTCATCGATGCCCAGCCACGATGACATCGCGGCGCAGCTGCTTGCATTCCATGGCCTGGAAGAGATCCAGCGCCAAACGCCACAAACGCCACGTCGAAGTCGTCGAAGTCGTGGAAGTCGCTGCGCTGAACGCGCTCAACGTCGAGCTGTAGGAAATCACCTGGAGAAATGGCTGGATCAATGGATCGATTGGTTAAGGATTGGAAAAGGATTCGATAAGGATAGGATGCAAAGAAATGGATTTGGGGCAGAATAGCCGGCAAAGTGGCAAAGTTCCAAGTCATCCTTCACTCTGACTCATTTCAAACCTGTCCAGTATTTTGATCGGGGTCTCACATGACCTTTGAATACTTTAGCTCCATCACAATCCGGGTTTCCCGCACCGTTGCTTGCAAATTCTCTTCCTTGGTCCAAAAAGCTGCAACCTTGTGAGGGGACTTCCCCTTCTGGATCAAACGATAAGTTCGATGGAATCAAATTAGCGCTACAATTGCCAGACCCAAGTGTTTCAGCCACATATGTAGCCTGCACATGCAATGCGCTTGGGTTGCATATGCTTGCCATATGGTTCTGATTTCATTATAGGGTGTCCCAAGATGTCCCAAGTTCTTAGCTATCAACAAACACGGTTACTGTTGCCCAGGGCTTTGTCATTTGCACCGGTTTCTGGCTTTGGCAGAGCAAGGCTCCAGTTCTTTCAAAACGATCAGGGCGCGTTGCCACTGGCTCCCTCTGTGACAGGCCGAAATGAGACTGTTGTAGGTGACCTGCAGTGCGGATTCCGACAATTGGAGTTCTGACATTGTAAGTTTGTAGATTTTGTATGACTTGATATGACTTGATATATCTTGATATGACATGTTGAGACAAAATGCTCCCACTTTCGCCGGATGGTGAATCCGAGATGGGAGACCGATGCACCTCGTTGCAGTCCGCACTCGCACTCCAAAGGTGAAGCGCTTGCTGCCACTGGGCGGCCTCCCGGTCATCCCCAAGTATCTATAATTCATTATGTATGTTCAATTTCCCAATTTCAAGACATGGAATCAAAAATCGGATCCAACCAACGTGAAAGGCATCTCCGGCCTTGGCATGTTGATCCACTGCCAGGTTGAGGCGCATCGCAACTCGCCATGGCAGCCATTTCTGATTGCGCCAAACGTCTGCGGCCAAAAATTATGAAGCCACCTGGCAACAATATCATACAATATCATTAAAATATATTTAAATCATGAAACATCCATTGAATGCATTGGAAGATGAAAGATCTTCACTGGGAGCCAGGTCCTCTCCACCGGCAGGTACTATCACAGGAAGCACCTGGTCATGGGATCCCATGAGCCCGACGATCCCATTCCTTCCTTGGATCCTAAATCCCGGGCGAAAACAACGAGAAAAAAAACACAGAAAAAAAAATATGAAAAAAATGAAAAAAAGTCTCCATCTGTGTGTTTTTTTGGTGGGAAGAGCACCTCCTGGTAACGTCGGTCTTTGGCACAGGCCGCCCGTGCGAAACGTTCCAAGCGCTGCAGCTCTCTGCTGAAGCCCTGGATCAGCTCTCCGCTGGAAAAAAAACTATATGCTTAAAAAACATATAAGCATCTATATATATATATATATAAGCATATATTAATGAAGGTTTAAGCATCTATATAAGCCGATTTAAACTGATGTAAGGGTCGCGGTGCAACCAATGCATATGGAAATGCCTTACATCATACCTTTTTTAAGCGCATTTACCACATGTCTCAGAGTTCAAAGTGTCAAATTACAGATTCTGCAACGCGTATGCCAATGAAGTGGGAGGTTTCGCAAAGAGCCAGATCCCCAAAATGGCAATCTATCTCTGCGTTCACTTCTGGAAGCAGCGCAACAGAACTAGACCTCCAGAGGCCTCTAACTCGGGACTTCATAGCATTGGGGTCAACACAGACCTTCCGAATCCTCAGGAGTCTCCAATCATATCATGTCATATCGTCAGATTGTCATATCATTTTGCTCATTATGCTCAGCCGACCCAAAACCCACAGCATCCCCACGCTGCCTCTTGTTCCTGCGTGTCAAGGTTCTGACTGGAAACTCTGGGCGTCTCATTGAAACATCAAACGTTCAAATCGCTAGGACAAAAGTCAAGCCATGTACAAACAAGTTCAAAGGTCACTAGGCCAGTAACCGGTCAGGCCTTCAAACACACCAAAACTGCAGTTTGAGTGGACGAAAATGATTGCCTGCCCCCTGGTACATGGAGCTGTGACAGCTGTAACTGTGACTCTTTTCGACGCAGAGCTTGAAAATCGGATGCCCACGCATTTCAGCAGTGGCACCCGACTCGTCGAACGGTGTTCCCAAAGTCCACAAAATAAAACTTGCAAAAGGTCGAAGGCTGAAACAAAGCACACCCTCGGAGACACTGGAGATCCCAAAAATTTTGTTCACCCACATCAATGATCATCCCATCCGTGTATTGGAGGGGATGTGCCAAACAAACTTTGCACAAGGCCTATCCTCTCCGTCTTGTGCCCTCTGAGGATGTGCACATTTTGCGGGTCCTCTTGTGGTCATCAACATCAGCTGGATGCTCCAAGCAGTTCAAGTCGCAGATGTATCCACTGGTTTGAGTTCATCCCATGTGTAAATAGAAAATCCAACGCAATGGAAACCACCAACGTTATCCGACGTTATCCAACGTTATCCAGCATCAATTGAGAACTGGACCCAGGAAGCCCACAAAATGACTGCAAAGCCACACAGGAACGGTTGACCCTGTGGGCACGAATTTAGACACTTAGATCTTCAAGGGATTACAAAGGTTTCAATTGGGGATGGTGTAAGCATCATCATGACATGTGTTTCCCTTTCATCCTTCGTGGACGTCCATGTAGCGAGTTGCTCTTTCACGTCTTCTGAGTCTTCTGTAGACTCAGGGTGCCAAGCACCCGGTTGTCAGACCCCACATGTGCGATTCGCACCAGTACGTCATGACGAGCCTTGCGCCGAGGCATCCCATGTGCTCAACAATGGCCATGGATGGAGATGATAGGCATGGATGGCCATGAAATATTTATACCTATATCTATATCTATATCCATCCCTCCATCCATCCATCCATCTATCTATATGTATGATTATGTACGTATGAATGTATGTATAAATGTATGTATATTACATATGAACAACGAAGGGACTCTGAATGATCTAAATGACCTGAATGTAACGAGAAAGTGTGTACTAATGTAGATTTTCTTTACGCATTTTTCAATCATTGCAATCACACTTCAGAATCTTCATGGTCATCCGACAGATTCCGACACAAGGTGATGGGAAGTGTGCAATTTTAAGGCTTGAATTGGCTCGAGTCGGCTAGAAGGCCAAGGAGTCCATGCAGTCGACGCAATCATTGCGAGGAGTCACGCTCATTCTGAAGCCCGAGAGTCACTTCTTCAATCTCTGCTTGTCATGAAGGTTTTTAATGTTCATAAAATTCTACCAATAGTACTGCACAAGGCGGCGGAAGTTTCAAAGATAGGACACTATAGGAGAGGTGAGTTGCTGCGATGCATGGATGGCAGAGCGAATCCACTGATGGACCGAAAGGTGGTTGGAGCTGTGTTTTTTGGAATGGTTGCAATGGTTGCAGCGGTCACCTCACCCACAAGGATGTAGCGTGCTGTAGTGCAGCTGTAGCTGTAGCTGTAGTGTAGTGCGTAGTGTAATTAGTGTGGTGCAGTTGCAGTTGTAGCTGCGGTGTGGTGTAATGAGTGTAGTGCAATGTAATGTATTGTAGTGTAGTGTGCTGTAGTGTTGCGTGCTGTAGTGTAGACAAGTCTAGTCTAGTCGGGTCTAGTCTAGTGTGGTGTGGTGTGGTGTAGTGCGGTGTAATTAGTGTAGTGTGGTGTAGCGTAGTGTAATGTAGTTGTCGTTGTCGTTGTCGTGTATTGTATTGTAGTGCAGTGTCACGTAATGTAATGTGATGTAAATTAGTGTAGTGTAATGTAATTAGTGTAGCGTAATGTAATTAGTGTAGTTGTAGTTAGTGTAGTGTAATTAGTGTAGTGTAGTGTGGTGTAATGTAGTGCAGTTGTAGTTGTAGTTGTAGTTGTAGTTGTAGTTGTAGTTAGTGTAGTGTAGTGTAGCGTAGTGTAGTGTAGTGTAGTTTAGTGGAGTGTAGTGTAGCGCAGTGCAGTGTAGCGTAACGCAATGTAATCAGTGTAGTGTAGCGTAATGTCGTGTGGTTGTACTTGCCGTTGTAGTTGTAGCCGCAGTGTAGTGGGGTGTAGTGTAGTGGTGGTTGTAGCTGAAACTGCTACAAAACCCTCACCTTTTGCTCACTTTTGACAAGGTGCACAATCCCTTGCCCCTGCCACACACAACGACATCTGAACGTCTAAAAGTGCTCCGTACACCTCAGTTTTTTGCACTTTTGACTGCGGAATGTGCTTCGCGCCACAACGGCGTGCACTTTTTCGACATCTCAACTTCCAAAAGTGGTCCGAGAATGGTGTGCTTTGTACATTTTGACTTCGAAATGTGCTTCGCGCCACAACGGCGTGCAA
>Ga0126342_10015463_pt1 | contig 13381 bp, 13 predicted proteins | sample Cyp1metagenome_FD_92528 | JGI IMG/M metagenome (GOLD analysis project Ga0126342, IMG submission 92528) | Coral microbial communities from Lord Howe Island, Old Settlement Bay, Australia - Cyphastrea 1 metagenome | ecosystem: Host-associated > Invertebrates > Cnidaria > Coral ...
ATCTATCTATCTATCTATCTATCTATCTATCTATCTAATCTATCTATCTATCTATCTATCTATCTATCTATCTATCTATCTATATCTCTCTCTCTCCATCTATCTATTTATCTATCTATCTATCTATCTCTCTCTCTCTCTCTCTTTCTCTCTCTCTCTCTCTGTCTCTCTATCTCTCTATCTATCCTTCTATCTATCTATATCTCTATATCTCTATATCTCTATCTATCTATCTATCTATCTCTCTCTCTCTATCTATCTCTCTATCTATTCTCTCTCTATATTTATCTATCTATCTACCTATCTATCAATCTATCTATCTATCTATCAATCAATCAATCAATCTATCCATATCTATATCTAAATATAGAGCCATATCATTTCATAGCTATATCTAATATATATACATGTCTATCTACACGGGAAATATGCGTAGTCGATGTGTCTAATCATTGCCACTTTGCTCGCACCTGTTGCCTTCGCGCCAGGTGGAGCAACAGCTGATTTGGGAGTACTCGCAGGTGAAGGACGGCCAGGTACAAGTGACCTCGACAACACCTGATATCCGGGTCAAGAATCCAGTGGTGATGTCCAATGCCCCTCGCTTTTGAAAAGCGACCCTAAGGAGATGATCGAAAACGCATGTGAAGACATGTTTTTTTTTTCAAGAAAAAACACGTGGCTTGTGGATGCGCATCTTTTTGTTTTTTTTTTTGTTTGGCTCTTGCGAGCCAAAGAAGGTGGACTCTTGAAATGCGAAAACACCGCCAGTGATCAATCAGATTCTCATTTTCCCCACTTTTTGTGCTTCCAAAAATCTGCCCGAAACATTGCCGTGATTTTTCTGGTTGGCCTCCCAGGCTTCTCAGGGCTTTGTGGTACAGCCTTATGAACTGAGATATCTTCACTACAGGAAGGCTGGGCTGGGGATACATGGGGATGCCACGATCTTTAATGGGAACTATTATGATAAACCATGGCCTGCGATTCCGAGGTCAGCCTCTAATCATTTCGCTGAATGACAGTGTTTCAGTCGATCACCTTACCACGAGCCCGGCTCGATCCTGCATGGATCGACGGGGTCCCAGTGTGTCATGGATGGATGGATAGAGCCTTCGTTTAGATGTACCATCTGGTTATTTAACAGTTCGCCATGGAAAATCCACCCATGCTATTAAGAACAGTAAACCATCTATTTCTATGGGCCATCTATACCATGGCTATGTTAAATAACCAGAGGGTAGTTAAAGAATTGAGGTTGGTGATGCAGTGTTTGGACCCCCTGCCGCTTTCAACCGTGGGGCTACGGCTACGGGCCCAGCGACCGCTTGGAAATTCATCCACTGTGTGCTGGTTTTTGTTGCTTGATGCGCTACCATACTTCCTCCATGTATATATGAATAATAGTAATAATAGTAATAATACTAATATCAATAGTAATAGAAATGAATTTTAATAATAACAATAAACACATAGTAATAATCATAACAATAATAATAGTACTAATAACAATAATAACAAAAATAAAAACAATAATAATGATAGTAACAATAATGATAATGATGATAATTATGATAATCATAAAAAACAATCATTAAACATCTCACAGAATTGGATGACGAGAAAATTGGAACCGGACACCTCTATATTTGATGGTAAAAAACCAGGGTTTCCGGTTAAGATTTTCCCTTAAACCAATCCATTGAACATCATCAAACAAACATCCTCCAGGTGGGCTTGGTCTTTGCCCGGCCTGCTGGGGGTCGCTTCATGCAGCCCAGCATCGACACCATCCTGGTCTGTCGTGGCCTGGTCGACGCCTTGCGCGACATGAAACCGGTGCAGCGGCTGATCGATGTGGGGAGCGGATCAGGTAGGGCCGGTAGGGGCTTGGGGACTTTGGGGTTGAGATGACTTGGAGGATCTGTAGAAAAACTGGTAGGAAAATGGTGATTTCACCAAGAAAGAGTTGGTATTTCATGGGATTTATAGCTGATTGATGGTATCTGGGGTTGGTTAGAAGCCACTTAGAAATATGGGATAACCCTAGAAAATACAGGCACATGACAAAGTCGTCTGTTTTTTTTCCCTAAATTGAGGAATTTAGCGGGGGAGAGCAAATCTGGAAAGTCGCCTCTTTTCTTCTTTCCGCAAGCTAAATGCAGGATTTTGCAGCCTTTACTTGCGGAACTGAGGATCTCACAGAGTTAATGGTCCAAGGTTGCAGGGTTCCAGGCTCCCAAGGTTGCAATGTTCCGGAGCAAGGTTTCAAGGTTGCAGGGTTCCATACTTGCAGGGGCTCAGGTTGCAGGTTTCCACAATTCCAAGGTTGCTGCATAGTTCCAAGGTTCCAAGAATACGAGGTTCCGAGGTCGGAGGGTTCCAAGATGTTTCAATCATGGTTCCAAGATACCAAGGTTGCATGCTTCCTGACACCACTCCCTGCCCAACAGATTGAAACCCAACAGAATCGCTGTTGCGGTGTTGCGAATTTCCTGCGTTTATTTACATTTCGAACTGCATCTCCAATTCCCTGATGTGCAAACATTTTGGACCATTAAAATGCAAGCTAAATGCAACATTCTCCGGTCATATTGCTAAAATTTGGTGCCAGAAAACGCTTAAGAATTTGTGGCATTCACAGGCGTGACATCGGGACGACTAAGGGATGCCTTGAATGCTGCGTAACGTTGGGGCCGTTGGGGTTACGATCCGTGGCATGATCCGAAAAGATGGTGGTTGCGGGGGAAAATGGCCTTCACTTTCAGCATCTTTCAGCCATGTTTTCTGTGACAATCCATCCAATCTGGGTGACTTCAATTCTCTCAATCTATCCGAAAATTTGCACCATGAATTCTACAGCTTTCCAATGCTTTCCCCTGGTTTGCCCAGCTGGAAACACCCCTGGGAGGCTTCATTGGCAAGTTCGCAGGGCATTACGCCCAGGGTACGGGATCCGTAGAGGTGACGCTGGTGGATATCGATCCAGTGGCAAGCACGTGACGCGGAGATGCGGCAGATCTGGTGGAGTTGGGTTTGCGTCACGTTGATGGTTCCAAATAAGCCACTAAAAATAGCCCTATCCCATTATAGTGGTTGGTGCGTAACTATTCCATACTATTCCTATTTCTGACTGGTTGGTGGTTTGGAACCATGGACTTTTATCTTTCCAGATATTGGGAACAATAATCCCAACTGACTTTCATATTTTTCAGAGGGGTTGAAACCACCAACCAGCTTAATGATCTTGTGATGATCATGAGAATCCATGAAATCTCAGATGGAATCCGAATATTGGCAATGACATCGAAATGGATGAAAATTGCAATGTTACACAGGAATATACATTCTTGATCCTCATGTCAACAGTCATCGTGTGGCATTTGATTTTGGGGGTCAGTTGGGCTTCGGGAATGCTCAGGTGGGTGACCCAGTTGTCCTTCCGCGGACTCTGACACTTCTGGACAACCCAAATGGCACCTACCCTTAGACTCCACCAGTTAATCACCTGCCCATTAGACCCGCAGACACAGCCACTTCCGAAACGGATTAGAACCAAGAAAAATCGTATTCAGTGATTCTTGAGCCCATAAACCACTGGATCATCCAAAACCCTGAAACTGGCTGGTCCTTTTTTTTGGACTTCCCTGATTTCCCTAGCAGCACCAGGTACTACCAGTCCCGCACCTTCAATGCAGAAGCAGCCACAGCCACCGGGCGCAAGATCCAGTGGAAGTTCTGCGCAGAAGATGCCGTGGCGCTGCTCGAGAAGGATTGCGACTTTGATGCTTGGTGCGAAGCCGGTGGGGCCCGAAGGTATTTGGGTATTAATGGGGAGATAAATAGGATATGTCTCACCCATATGTAATTGGTATATATACATATATAAGTATATATATATATATATGTATAATTATATACATCATTATACATGATTTTATGTATATATATATACTATGTAACTACATATATATATATATACATATCTATGTATAAATGGGGGATTTGCCGTCTGATGTATGCACATGTAAGTATAGGGATACGTTTGACCACCAAGATGAAGATTTAACCCTGCAATTCATGGCCATTTATAGATTTAGTTGTGGAAAATTATGATCAGTAGATGGAAGGTTTTTTTGCCGGAGTTTTTCAGACCCACATTAGCAGGGGCTGCTAAACTCCTGTTGCTTGAGTTTTTTTTGTTTATACTTTCCAATGTTTTGGGGATGATCATCACCCATTCAATGTCTTGGGACCCAAATAGATGATATTCTGTTTTTTTTTTGTGTGAACCCAATGAAAACATATGAAAACCGGTTGGACATTTTCCCAACGAAATGGTTGAATCCTCCTCACCGTGACACCGTGGACCTCTGAGGACCTGATCGTCTCAAATCCTCCGTACATTCCCACCAAGTCGGAAGCGGCGGGCAAGCTGTCGCCCCATTCAGGTGGCCCTGGCGGTTTTCCCTCCGGTAACGTGGCTGGTTGGGAAATCCACGAACTAAATGTAGGTTTTATTGCGAGAACCATCTAGAAATGGGTATGTGTGTGTGTATATATATATATATAGATTTTCTATTGCCATGTTTGATTACCGGATTACGGGAGGGTACCATTTTTAGCTGTAACTTTCATGGTTTACCATCATCATGGCAACATTTGGACAACACATTTTTGTGATCATGGGAGCTGGCGTCAGTTGAATTAGCTTCAAACTATCCGAATAAATGGGGTGGTTTTCATGAGGACTTCCATTTCATGGACGAAGACACGAAAGGATCAAACTTGGATCATGGCGAAGAAGGAAAATCATGTTTGAAGCAACAACTCGTGGTTATTTTACCTGATACAACCTTGGTTGCATCCAAGATGAACAATCAAGACAAACAATCAGGAGTTTGCCATGTAACAGAACCTCTATATTATATAGATATAGTCCTTATATGTGTGTGTATTTGTACAAATCCCAAAAAGTTACCAGATGGTCTATATAGTATATATATATATATCTGTAGCCATTTTGGCTCAAGGGTTTTTGCTCACCCAACACGTTCGTTCTGTTGAGCGATGCAGAACTGGAAGTATTGCTACCAATTGGCAGCAGGTTGTTCATTCGCAACAGCCGCCTGCGGGTCCGCCGGGTCAAAAAACAAAAAAAAGGTTCTGGCTGGCAAGGCCCCCCGCCTGCTCACCAGCTATTCGCCTTAGCGGGTTTGACATCACCCGCGGGCCATACGTGGCCTTGCCTCTTTGTTGTGGCCTTCGGCGCTGCATCTGTTTGGCATTGTGCTCTGGCGGCTTAGCCCACCGCTAACACCTCCTTTTGCAGTGCTGGGCTTGGACTTGCCTCGACATCTTCCAGGTTTCCGTGTATGAGTTGGGCATTGAAGCTCTTCTTCATCTTCTTTTGGATCCTGGACCTTGAGAACCTGATCTGTGGCTGCTCTGGCAAACTTCATCCTGGACAAGTTGGCCGCGATTTCAACTACTGCCAGGCGAGCGCAGCGGAGACAGCGAGCCAGAGCCCGTTTGGCTTGGTTCCTTCATCGCAAGGGCTACGTGATCCTCTCGCGCTACCAGCAAACTTTCCTACATGAGTATGCGAAATGCCGACGGACGGCTAGTCCCCCTCAAAGACCGAGCTGACACTATTGCCACCTATCTTGAGCAACAGCATTTGTCCAACAGCAATGGTCAGGGCCTGCTGCCTTACAATGATCTTATTGGGGAAATACCAACTTGTGACAATAGCCTTTTTTCTCTCCAGGAACTTCACTTGATCTTAAAGCGATGTAAAGTAAACAAGCAACCGGGACCTGACCAAGTGATTGTCGAATTGTACAGATGGTTGAACACTTCAAATCGACAATTTCTGCTCGACATTTTAAATGAATGGTGGGCGGAGGGGCTAGTACCCCACGACATACTGACAGCTAGAGTCGTACCAATATATAAAAAAGGAAATATAGACAATCCATCCAACTACCGTCCTATCTCATTATTGAATTCAATTTACAAGGGTAGAGCAAGCTGTTGAATTCAAAGTCTCACCCACGCAATACGGGTTCCGCCCTAACAAATCCACGGCCCATGCTACATTTCTCATTAGAAGACTGCAAGACTGGGCTGAGCAGAAACATGCGCAATTTTACTTAGCATTAATAGACTGGGAGAAAGCATTTGACAAAGTTCTTCACGACAAGCTTTTTGCTTCATTGACCCGACTTGGACTGTCACAGCATTTTATTTCAGCCATCAAAGCTCTATACCAGTCTCCAACCTTTTACGTGCAAGATGAATATGGGAAGTCTGCCGTCAGAAGTCAGAACACTGGAATACGTCAAGGATGCCCTTAAAGCCCCTACCTATTCCTACTGGTCATGACTTGTGTTGATGCTGATGTTAAGAGAAGATGTTGTAACACAGTTTTTGATGCTAGAGTTCCAGGTGTTCACTTTGACGCATTCTTTTATGCTGACGATACCATACTATTTTCAACCGACCCTGATGCCCTCAACGAACTTTTGCATCACATAGAAGACTGTTCCCAACATTACGGCTTAAAAATCAACAGGGGGAAATGCCATTCTATCCACATGTACCATGATTCAGCCATACATTTCCAAGATCAAACCCCACTGGTAAAAACTCATGATGCTGTCTATCTAGGGAACAACTTAAACTATGCAGTGAACATAGCGAGGGAAGTTTCACAGAGAATGCAAGATACCAAGCGGACCTGGCTGAGGCTTGATCTCTTATGGAAAGATAGGTCTACTCACCCAAGCTACACGCATGGCTCATTAGGAAACTCTAGTATCAAACCTTTTAGCACGACGCTTGATGAAAGACGAGCGAAACTCGCTGCGCACATACTTAGATCTTCGGACAATGACCCAAGGAGGCAGGTAACCTATAAGCCTGGCAGTGCAGATGCAGTCGAAGTTGGTAAACGTCGTATCGGCAGACCTAGGCAGCATTGCACTTTCCATTCCAACCAACTTATCCACAACTTAATATCCCATACTGATTATCATGCTTACGACTTCCAAAATGAAAACATAGTTGTAGCTGCACGCCAGCGTCGAATCTAAAACCATGTTCCGTCCTATGCCCTGGTGCCCAAGCACCTCTTTTGTTTTGCTGTGGATGTCAGCAACGGGTGCATGGCGAAAGAAAAAACTGCGAGGAGGGATATCGAAAAATTACGATCCAGCAATGGCGATACGGTGGTACGGGGCCGCTGGCATCAAACCAACTACATTGATGTACAGCAATGGCAACCTACTTCGATCGGCCCATGACTTGGAGGATGCGGTCAAGCCGGTGACACACCTCCTTGGACGAGCATCAGATGGGAGTTTTAGGACCGCCTGTGCAAAGGAGTACCCCAGTGTCCTTTCACAGGCGTTCGCAGGCTTTTGTAGCGACAGCATTGCCCGTCACAAGCACAGATTTGGAAGTGACGAAGGCGAAGCTGATCGCCTTATGATGGAATTCATCCAGCACTGTTCCAGCTTAGAGAGCGGGACAATGATGCCGGACTATCAGCCGCTTCGAGGATTCGAAGGGCTGAGCATGCCATGGCACGAGAAAGAACTCATCTGCCAAAAAAAACAAACTATATATATATATACGTATATGTACACACACATACACAGATACAGAGGAGCTTCCTGGCATGGTCACCTCTGCACATTTTGGCTGGACTGAATGCGGCTGCTACTATCACCATACCGTGCCAGGCGGATTTTGGGAGGGTGTCGGACTGGTGGTGTTCCTCCTAGATCTTTTGGCGCAACGCGCAAAGCATCACGGCTCGATGATCAACCAGGGGGTGGAATGGAGCATCGAAATGCACCGGTTGTTTTTGATGTGAAAACCTGATCCATTGCCGATTTTTGGAACAAAATGCCGAGGGTTGAACGGTGTTCTTCCCCGCTTTGCGGGTGCGTGACAATCTTGGGGATGTGGAAGATTAAGTTTGGAGCTACGCTGGTTGAATTTGCCACCTGAATGGTCGCAAAAATTGACACAAATTGATGAACTTCTGGGTTGTTGGATACCAGGCATGTGTAAGCTACAGTGATATCAGAGTATTTGTTGGTTATATCAGTTAAATCATTCCCTGGAATTCATGATTTTGTGGTGTTGAATCCCCTTGGTTTTAGAGGCAAACACTATGTGTGGAATCCCAGTCGTTTGGTGGCAAAATATACCATTTCTGGCCAATCAAAAGTGTTGCTTGTGAAGTCCTCATTTTGGGGGCAACACTCTTTCTCGCGTTTCACCCCAAATCTTCAAATTATTGAATCCAATATTTTGATTGTTAAATAACTTAAATCGCAGTTTCTGGTGGGTTTTTCCATGGTTTTCCTCTGTTTTTCATGGGTTTTTCCATGGGTTTTTCATGATTTTTTTCCATGGTTTCTCGGGATTTTCTCCCATTTTTTTTAACTCCCAGTTTTTTCGCAGCTCAGGCCCGGCACGAAGCTGGTGCTGATGGTCTCCTCATTGACACTCAAGGCTCCGGCTGTGTTGGAGGCGCTGGAAAGGACGGTGAAGAATGGGTGCGCACTGAAGGTCTTGCTGGAAAGAGATCCTTGGAGCACTTGATGGGACATGGGGATTGGTCAAGCTACCCAGGATTTATATTTTGGGGAATAAACATCATAAACATTCATTCACCAACTATGACGTAGTGTACCGTTTCGGTACCAGGGTTTTGACCCATAACCACGTATGTGCCGTACTGAAAATTGTTGGACTATACATATACAGATACATATATATATATATTGTATATATATATAGTATACATACATCCTTATCTCCCCGTATAGATCCCCTTTGTTTCACAAACAGATCCAGGAAATCGCTTGGAAAGCCTGGTACGCTGGCCCGAACTCCTTAGATCATCTTTTAGCGACGAAGAACCAGCGCGACACGCCCCACGAAGTGGCCGGGTGTCGTTTGTTCCTCGGGGCCACCGTGCCGGGCAGCAGCCGTTTCGGTACGTCTGAGGATGGCCGCGACCTGCTGCTGGGATATCATTGGCATATGGCCTATGTGCTGGAGCTGCAAAAAGCTCCGAAAACAGAACTTTGAGCCAAAACTCTGGAAAAAGTTATGGACAGTTATGGAAAGTTGAACCCCGAAACAAAGACGAATTTGGAGAAGATGGATTGAAACGCTGGGCAAAGATGAACAACAGTTTGAAAGTGATGTCATGGTTTTTGTTTTGGAAGGGTTCAAAATACATTTTTTTTGAGGCACTCATAAAAACTCTCTGGATTTTTGTGACGGACGTGTCTGTGGTCACGGCGCGTGTTGGCGCTGAGCATGAAGAAATGCTTCCTGGACCGCAGGGGACATACCATGCACTGGCATGCAGCAGAGCTCAGAGTTCTCGGTTCTCCACCATGATCAGTGCCCATCCTTCTTAAATCAACTCCTAGTCCTACCTGAGTTTAACCAGAAATGGGGTACAGCATGTACCTGAAAATCGCATGTTTTAGAGGAAAAATGTATGAACCATGATACGTGTTTTGGGGGACCTGATTTTTAGGCAAACGCATATGTATCATACGTCAATACCCATCCCGTTTTTGATAACCTTCACGTACCTGTACTATCCATTCGCAGGGAACCCGAAATGAACAATAATATTCCAGTATTCAAACCCTGTTCGTTGATAATCAGTTCGGGGGTTGTTAACCTACCCTTAAGATCAATTGATGTGGGTAAAGTAACAGTAAACCATCCCCCAAATCACTTTTTTTTTTGGGGGGGTGGTATAAACTATCAACCCATATGGGTGGTTATGACATTGCATAACTAACATTCGGGATTATCATCATCCATGAACCAACCGAGCATCCCGTTCTTCACCCAGCCCTGCTTGCGCCCAAAATTCATTTTTTGTGCGCTGCGTCCTGCAGCGGATCCGATGCTGAGATTGAGCGAGATGGACTGGTCATTTTTTTTTATTTTTTGCGAGGCATGTCATCCAGAGTTTGTTAGTTTGTTTTTGGATTGTTTTCTACAAAGACACATTCTTGCTAACGCAGTTGTTTGGGTCTTAGCACTCGTCTACTCGTCTCGTTTTGTATCGTTTTATGCACGTCATAATTCTTTGCAGACGACCGGGCGACTGGAGTTGACTGGGGTCCACAGCTATCATCATTTCATCCAAAGGCATAGATATCAACTCGGATATCAATAGTAGTACTTGTATGTATGTGCGTATTCAAAACACTTTGAATACATACATTATATGTAATATAATTAAATTGTATACATTGAATGCATATCATATATTCACAGGCTATTATATTTTAAATGCATGTGTATATTATATATATATATATATATATTATATGCATGTATCCCACGACCAGAATGGCAGACATGAGGTGGATCCGTCCCATATGACCTCAGCCGTGCCAGTATAAGATGCAAAGGAAAAGCCATGTTTCACCCACCAGCCAGTGGTCGCTTACCTCGCAATGGCGAACCCCCCCCCAAAAAAAACATCCAGTTTCTGGAGAAAGGTGTGGTACACACTTAAACCTTGCTTGGCTAGGTGAACGGGCTCTTTTTTTGCTACTTTGCTGAACGGTTCGCTACTCCTAGGTCTGTTGGAAATCCCCAAACAGAAGCGTACGATAGAGTTACCCAATAGCCTTCGTTTGGGGGATAAAGGGTTCGTGGTTTCACAGATTTTTGACTTTCAACCATAGAACTGAGATCTTTGATGATCCCCAATGACAGTTAGATATTTTTGGTGGCTCAACCACCCCGCAGGATAGGGTACGTTCCCAAGCTTCGCCACGGAAGCGGCGACGGTTTCTGGGGGAAACTTTCGAAGGTGCCGTGTCACCAGCACGACGAGACAGGACGTGTGCACCCTGTGCCAACGCTAAGGGGCCAAGGCAGTTGCTGTTCTCCAGTTGGGTCGTGGAAATTGGGGGATGCCACGGGTACCAATAGCATGAACATTTTGGTGGACAATATATACTGACAAACCCATTTTGAGGTCCTGAAAACCACAGATGAAATGACTGTTGTTGGTGTTGAAGCATCCATTTTGGGAGACCGTGCAGAGTGTTTTGTCATGCAACTGTGGCCATGCATTACACAAGTTTCAGGGTGTCCAAGCTTTAAAAGTTGCTCAACTTTTGTGGTGCCTGGGAGATTTCAAAATGGGTATGTCTCAAAATGGTTGGACCCCCAGGTCTGAATACGGATTGCGTTTCAGTCTCCACCAGAAGCATCGGAATGAGGACATAAAACTTCACTATCCACTGGCTTAGTGGGATAACTTAAGGAAGGCTTAAGAAAACAGTGCAATTTATCGCTCCACAAGTCCATTTTGAGCCATACCCCCATTTCACTCGGGAACTCTCGTTGAGTCTTTAGGCGTAGGATTGACGAGTCAAGGCTTGGAAAGAGCTGCTGCGGCAACGTTTGACGAAACGCCAAGCACTGTGATGGGCCTCCAAATTGCATGGGAACTCCTATGAAATAATGTGAAATACCAGTTATATCAGGGTTGCTCCAACAATCTGTTGGTAAATTATAGGTCACCAGCGGGGAATGGTGTTTTTTCCCTCAGATTTTGTATTCGAAAGGCTGTTTTCAAAACACCATGAGTCAGAATCCTATATGCATCACATGCTCAACCTTCTCCTTTGGTGGTGAGTTTTGCTGCTGGGGTTCGCTCTACTTGGGTTCTGACAGAGTTCCAGAGTTCCATCCAGGTAACCACTTGTAGCCGTTATAGCCAAGACACCAGTGTTGCCGCAGACATCTTCAAAGTTCATGCAGATTTGGGTCTGTCCCACCCAAAACTCCCGCAAATTCAAATGTTTCTCAGTTTATCATATTTTTTTATCATCATTTTTACTGTACGAAGTGAAATTGTTATTTTGGGATACAACGCAAATTTGCTTGCCTTGATGTTGAAGTGGAATCTGGCTGCGATTTCGCTCATGTTAAAAAACTTGGTTTTAAGCCCTGTTCTAATTGGGAGATAGTGAGGGATATGCCTCTACGAACCATTTATTAGACTTATTATATACCTTCAAGAGTTGTCAGACTAGAGTGAAACTGACTCAAGATCCTCATTACTTGATGCCCTGAATCCCCAAACCCGTCCACGAGTGCTGCATTCGGCCGATCATCTGATTCGGTAAGTGTTCAGTAGCTGGTCTTACCAGTTGTAACTGCAATAGACCCAGTGGGGAACTTCCTCCACGCGATGTCAAATAGCACGGATCATTTTCCGTCAAATCTTCGTCTTCTCAAACTTGGGGGTGCTAGCTATGAAGAATCACTTGGATGATAACTTGGGGCCCAAATTAAAACCCACCATCCAGTAAACTAACATATATAACCATGGAACATATCGGACAATCATTCATTCATATAATTGATAAGTTAATGGGTGGTAAATCCCCAGATCCAAGTTACCATCCATGCCGCTCTCCGTGACGCAACGTCGCGCGGCGGTGCGGCAGTTTGTGGCGGAGCAGCATGGACGACCAGAGGACAAACGTCTGGAGGGTCCTCAGGTGCGAAAGAAAGCGCCGGAGGCGACGACCGAAGGATTTGTTGATTTGTGTTTTTGTTTTTTTCAATGGAAAATCCACTACTTGGGGAATCTATAGAGAATATTTTAGGATATGATAGTTTTGCTTAAGGGGGTTCCTTAAGCAAATCCAAGACTCTGCCAGCTGTATCTCCTCCATATGCGAATAATGAGGATGCACAATGCTTAAACAATTCCATTTCCACATTGGAAATTATATCATTTCTGGGGCGAAATTTGAAATCATCCTGGTTGTAAAGGTATTCACTAATATGAACTGCTCATGGTTTCTTATTGTGGATTCTGTATGAATGGGTTAAACAGATCATGCCCTTTTGTCACTCATGCGGTCATTGGGGATGGTTTATTGAGCTTACAGTAAGCCCAATCAACAATCTCCACTTTTTGCAGAAACTAATGCCATAGAATATGGCTACCTAATTTATATAGTGGATTTGCCATTTTGCGGGTGCTAGGGCTTTGTTCGGGAACCCCGTTGATGTTGACCTTGCCAGGACGAAAACCGCACCACCATTGGTGCAGGTCCTTGAGCATTTCGTGATCCCCCCAAAATCTCTAGGGCTTCGAAAGATTCCAAGTTCCCCCTTCATCCCCCAAGTTCCCTGCGGTGCTAGGCCATCCTCATGTCGCCCTACAACGACGAAGCCACCCTGAAGCGCCAAGCCGCCCTGAGTCGCGTGCGGCAGCGCCGCGCAGAACGCTTCGGTGCCACCGAGGCACCGGCAGCACCAGCCGTGGTGCCGGTGGTGCCGGTGGTGCCGGTGG
>Ga0126342_10015464_pt1 | contig 13380 bp, 9 predicted proteins | sample Cyp1metagenome_FD_92528 | JGI IMG/M metagenome (GOLD analysis project Ga0126342, IMG submission 92528) | Coral microbial communities from Lord Howe Island, Old Settlement Bay, Australia - Cyphastrea 1 metagenome | ecosystem: Host-associated > Invertebrates > Cnidaria > Coral ...
GTGCTGAGATTTTCCCAGAAACATACATGTTTGGAACAAAGTGAATCATTTTTTGGTTTGTTTGACCTATCTTCTTAGAACGACCATTTTTTCCTCGGCAGTGGAGGGTCGAGGTATATATATATATATAACCTCGGACTTCAAACAGAACTGACTACATCGGGGAGGTTACCCCCCAAAAAGTGACAAATTACTGCTAAAGCAGGTACCTCCCTCATTGATAACTAGGGGTTTGTTAATCCTAGGTTCAGATTGCCCATATGCTCCATGGATGGTATATTTCCCCAAAATGTGTGTTTTTGGGGGTAAATGATGGTAAATGTAGGTAACTATTCCATACATGGAGCATCTGGTTTAAGCAAAATCCTGGGATACACAGCCCTTGGTGGAACACTCCTTCGGCCTTGGACGCTTCCCTCGTTCTGCCGGAGTCCAGCTCTCTAGCGTCTTCTTCTCACAGTGGCTGCAGTGGAGCAGCTCAACGGGACATCCACCCAGGTCGTTGATGGATGGACCGATGCTAAATGATGTTTTGGATCTTTCCGGTTCATCTGCGCGATAATACTCCCCAGGACCAGGTAAATCCACCGTTTTTTTCTTGCACTCAACCTTTGGATGCGGCGTGAAGGAGTACTCCGGACCACTGCGAAGGGAGGCCGTGAGGTTGATTTCCCGGCCTTCCTCGAACGGCGACGATGGGGATGTGGGGAACCTTTTTTGGGGGACAGGCCGTTGAGGACAGGCCGTCAGCTTTGGAGATCAGTTGCAAAACGCCAATGCAGGGCTGAGCTCCGAAAAGAAGGTAACCAGACCGTGGAAAAAGCAACACCACATCAAAGACCCTGCTTCTAGTGCTTAACAATTCTTTGTCGCTCCACTTTATTCCTAAAGTGCTGCAAAAGAACCACTGCACCGAGAATCACCAAACAGCCCAGACTGAGTCCGTGAAAAACTGTTCACACCAGCCCAAAAATGGGGGTCACCTTTGATGGGGACCCCCAAACCACCAAAATCAGTCGTTTTTAATTAGTCAGGAATCAATCAACCATGGTTATGTAGGGCCAAAGTTTAGGGACTATATACACCATAAGAAACACACATTGGCCAATGTGGATCACGCAAAAAGCAAGTGGAAAACACAAATAAACTAAGATGGATATAAAATGATATAAATGACATATTTTAAGCATTGCCATGTTAGATTGTATTGGATGGAACCCCCATCCTCAAAACTCAACAAAGGATATGATTCGAAAAAACTACCTACAGTAAAGGATCCTCATGATCCAAAAAAGGCAACTGGTAACTGTGGTAACCCGTAGTAAACCCAGTTTCCACTGGTTTCCCCTTGGGGCTCTTGGCACAGAGCCGCTCAACAGCTTCGCGCTGCCTCTCTCTGAGGCTCTCCGCCATGGAACCGGCGGCCGCTGGAGGGAGCCGGCACTGGAGCAAAATCAGCAGGGCAGCAGGGGACCTATTCTGGTGGCTGTCCCAGTTTTAGGCCCAAAAGCCTTATGATTTTTAGTTGGGTTGAATTGGACCCCAAAAAAAAGACAAAAAACATGTGTGTTAATTTGTGCTGGTCCTCCCAGTAGACGAGGGAGAAGGATTTCAAACCACCACCAACTTTTTTTGCTGGATTGAAATATCTTCCAAGATCTTCCAAAATCCGGGTGAAGCACCATCTTTAAATGTCTTCCAACTGAGCCCCACCTAGCTTACCGCGAATTGCGACTCCAATGCCGTTGTGCCAATCGACTGAATGTCGATTCTACATCATGCAGATTCCAAAAGCTGCATGTCTATAGGCCTACGAATAAGGCATCCCCAATACATTTTACATTCCCTATGTTCTCAATCAAGAGAGCTTCAAACTACATAATAGCCTGCAAAATGCTTCTTAAAATTAAAGCCGAAGCAACCCCCCACTACATTACTTCTCAACAAAGTTCACACTGGTACAGTGCGCACGGAACCTGCAAAAAGATCGACTGCCATTACCTGTGAAGACGCTTGACCTAGACCGAGGTTGCCAAGAGGCTGTTCCTTCAAGTACGGCAATGGCTCGGGACTGTCCTGCTTTTCCTGGTCCAGGCGATCCCTACACAAGGCAGTGAGAAAACGTGACACACATCTTCCATCATCTTCCCTGGTGCAAGTAAGCTTGGCATCCACAATCTGAAGCTAACATTCCGACGGTGCGACGTTGTGTTACTTTAGCCTTCAGTTCCTTTGAGGATGCAACAGCTGCACCTAGGGATCAAAAACCGCATGCTCCAAGTCTCGGCAGATGTGGGGCAAACGAAGGGTTCCAAGGCATCAGGGGTGACCTCGGAACTTCAAGGGCTCAACTTCTCATATGGCAGTGTGTCAAAACCTTGTACCCCTGGTGAACATCAAAATAGCTGGTAAATGGATGTTCATCCCCCTAAAAATGGTATTAATGGGTATTGATCCATACCCATATCATAATCATTTTGAGTCTTGGTTGAATATAATCAGAAAGGCCGGTTTCCTGCGGTTCACTACTACGAGTACCAGAAAGGGTGCTTCAAAGTATGATAAAATCAATAAACCCCTTGTTGCTGGAAGCTATCATCCACTGGTGACGATGCAAATGTGGCAACCCAGGTACGATCCAAGGAGATATCGTAGTACCAAAGTTTTTGGCGCCGAAAGGGCCAAGGGGAACATACTCCCAGGCCTCACATCTGCAGGCGTCTGCAGGTCTTTAGGTTTTGGGATCCATGTGTTACAGCTCTGGTTAAAAAATTCTCCATGGATCCTGCTGAAAACCTTGGCCTGCAATTGTTGGCACCAAAAGTGGTGCCCAACATGGAGGATGCATTCCAATCGCAGCCGCAGCAGATCCCCTTCCACACCTGGATATCGCGCGCTGACCAATCGTTCATCAGGACATAGCCTCGAGTGGATGAAGCATCTCGAGGAAACTGAATCGAAAGACACAACTCGACACGACTGGCCAGACAAAACCATTAAAAGGTGTTGTCTTGCATAATTATTCTGATCAAACATCCAACATCATCCAACTATGTCCAGAAACCGAAAATGTGCTCAGCCGCTTCATTGATGGTGATGGGTCGTCCTGCCATAGAGCCATGGGGGGACTTCATGTCCGGTTCGCATCATTTTGGGTTACGAAGACCATGGTGACCCACAGAAATGGATGGTGTGGTACTCACAGGGTCCCAAAATCATCACAATGTGTCGCTACTTGGTCCACGACTTTAAAGACTTTGCATCAAATTCATGACAAAAACTAGTTGATTGATCTCTCGCAATCTCTTGCCAGCCCACAACCCACAAGTTCAATAAAGCTATCACCCAAACCAACAATTTGGGATGGTTGAATCGCCTTAGCAGGATTGACTCCCCAAGAGTTCTGATCACGCTTCTTACTGCCAGTCCATGTGCCACCCCTTGGTGAAGACTGACCAGTCCATCTCAGCAGCTCATCCCCAAAGCTACTGGTTGGCTAATAGATGTTAATAGTATATATATATATATAATATTATATAATTATATATAGGAATTATCATAGATTACAGTAAAGTTACTAGTTGAAATTTAAAATATTTAAATCAACTCAGTGGCTATGACGCACAAGCATCAACCAATCGTCATCAATGGAGGACTCCCAGTTTTGCCCTGAAAATCCGAGGTCCTAAAGACGGCAATTCGCCCCCCACGAAGAAACCAATCTCCTGCTGTGCAGAGCGGCTAGAGATGGCTGGAGATGTTCCCCCACAAAATTTCATCACAGATCGGAATCAATGAAACGCATAGCGGAACATTTACATAAATTTACCTTATATATTCTTATATTATAAAATATGCCCGTATTGACGATTTGCATGGAGTGTACACTCCCCAATGATCACAGTCCCTGCAGAGGGCACCACACCCCTGGCTCCAGCTCAAAGTCCAATAGCTTGCAAGGTCCATAGTCGGAGCCTGGTTGGGGAAAAAATTCGCGACCCACCAGTTGAGGGTAGATTGTCATCGTTGATTGAAGCTTAGATTGAAGGTTTGCAACCGGAAAGTCAAGGCCTAGACATGACAAAACTCTAGACTATACGCAACTCAACAACATACTTGAAGTAAAAAAACATATTAGACTTCTAGGGTTGAAAGGTTTACTGGTATTTAAAGGTCACATTTGTGATACAAACACCCCCATTTAGTTTGGAATGAGCAACGAAGGCCTGGATCAATAGCAGTGTGTCCTCTTTTCATACAACACACTAAGAGATACGGGTTACTGTGATGCAGCGCAAACCCATCATCTGTGGCCCAGGTTCTACCTTCCCAATCCATCTTGTGACTGTGAAATCACCATGTCTTGCTGGCCCATAGGGTTGTCGGTTAAATCTACCTTCTTTGCAGGTAAAATCAAATTTCTATTATTTCTACTGGTTAAATCCACAAGCATTATTTGCTACCCCCCGACTCATTGTATGTAATTGTTGCTTAAATCATCTTAAATCACCATCTTTGCTGGTCAGAGTATTTACATCTTGTTTCTTGGTTAAACCGTGCAAACTCCCAACTTATTGTTCGTCTTGGGTCAAACATCCTCACATAAAATATCATAAAATCCCAATCATATTCAATCAATTTAGATACAGTACTTAATCAGTACCCTCTGGTAAACTAACATAGCTACGGAAAATCACCATTTTCAATGGGAAAATTATAAATCACCATTTTCAATAGCTACGTTAAATTACCAGAGGGTACCTTCTTAGAATTTTCGAGCTCCCAATGATTTAACCCCGGCTGCGCCTTGCCACGGATCCTCACGGTTCTTCTGCAGCTGTCCCCGAGGCCGCGCCAAGGGGGTGCCGGAGAGCACCACGCTGCTGGCGCGGCCGTGGTAACCCACGGGCAGGTGGAGCCAGTTGGGTTGCAAGGCGTTGTCCTTAGGATTGAAAGGATCGAATCTGATATCACTGGATTGGTTTAAGGGAAAATCTACAGGAAACCATGGTTTTTACCATCAAATATAGGGCTTTCCTGTAAATTTTCCCATCATCCAATTCTATGAATTAACGGTGAATGATGGGACTTGGTATGACATGATGGGGTATTTGATGGTATTTGCAAAAACACCAAACAATTGGTTTGTCTTTGTCTCATGTTTTTGCTTCATGGGTTGTCTCGACATGCGGCAAGAAAACACCAAGACGATCCCTGAATTGGTCATCATGGGAAAACATGATTAGAAAGCATGGGATTTCAGGAGTTTGAATCATTTTGAGGCAATCCCAAACGATACCAATCAAATGTAACCCTGCAACAATGGAATATGATCAGTCAAATCAGTTTCCAACCCAAAGCGTGCCAATTTGCGCGTGGATCAAAAGCGGGTACCCCGACATTGGTTGAATCCAATGGCTATGATCCCTATAGGTTTGGGGACAGCCAAAATCGACATTCTGAAGCACAACGAACAGAAGACCAAGTCCACCGTGCAATCCTTTCAGCCAAGCTACCTTTCCTCTGAACATAATACCTCAACTATACCCCATCTGGGCAAGGACTGGGATGCCCGGGTGGATGAACCCATAGGTCAACCCTGTCAGATTTCCGTGACCAGTCAATTGCCATTTGGAAAAAACAAGTTTGGCTCACACATTTTAGAACTATTGTGCAGTTTGTATTGCTGAAAGAACTAAGAACCAGCTAGGGTGATGGGACCACTGCAAGCATGACTGTCTCTGCTAGACAGTCTGAAGAATCACCTCTCACCCAAGCATGAACTTGAAACACACTTTGGTTATCTTTGGTTTGTCCAAGAATGGGGTATGATGGGTATGCACTTTTATATGGAACAATGATGATAATCCGTTGGACTTGGGGGTACCCCACTATCGAACAAACCTATTTCATCCCGATACGCATTTTCTCTGCCAGTCTCTGTTTCCCTGTTTGCGCAAAAGCTGTATGCGACAAGACTGGAACTTGATGTCGCAGTGCATCTACTCTGCCGGCATCAGCTGCAATATGTTAAAAGGATTTAAAAGGTTTCTGTGTTGCCCGCAGGCATCAGCCAATTCGCTAGGTCTACTGAGTCCGGCACTCAGCTGAACTTGTGTCCCGACCAGGCTCTGGCTTACCATTTCCGCGTGGTTGGCATCGACTCTTTACTGGCCATAGCGGGTGACATTCACAATCTTCTGTGGGTCATAAACGACGTAGTTTCCTTTGCCGCCTGCGCACTTGTTGGGGTAGCCATCTGTCTCAACCTCCAAGATTATGGAGCCATTGTTGCGCGATCGCCGTTGGGCAGATTCGATGGATGAGGCCATGTAGATGCCCGGCCCGGCCACGCCATCCTGACCAGGCTTCAGGCCCTCCATCTGAATGTTCTTCCAAGCTTTCTTGGTAGTGACATGGTAATAAGTTGGCATGTTCTACCACTGCTGCGCGCTGGATCCTTTGAGAGAAAAAAATGCTGCGTCTTGGGATGTCCGGGGCAACCAGCAATAGAGTTCAGACCTGGTTGCATTACTGTGTGAATGTACGCTTTTGTGGATCAGCTTGGCCCTCTTTGCTGATGACTAATGGCTCTTGACATTTTTGAAATGGCCCACCCCACGGACCGGTGGATAGCAACAACCGGCTTTCTCAGTAGTGAAAACTGCTGCTCCAATAGATGGCCGTTGCCTGTCATCCATACCGATCCAACAAAGAAGCGAAGTATCCGCACCTTCCCTGCTGTCTGAATAGCCAAGTTACCCACATTCGTGGCATGTTCTCTTGACGAATAAAAGTCCTCGGTGGGCAGCGGTCAATGTATGGGTTGCATGTCGTTGCATTTTGCTGAGCTCACCAAATTCACCTTCTTCACTTTGGAGTATCATGATGAGAATTAGAAGCTCTTACTCAATACACATGATTTCTTTACAGCAACTCAGGGAAATACTCGTGTTTCCCGACCCAAACCAGGCTAGAATTTCCACTGTCACTTGCCTCGGCAAATGAAGTTTGGGGAAGGTCTTTCTCCCCACAAAATTGGCTCCCAAGACTAGGACTGAGAAACTGTGTAGTCCCCAATCTTCGCTGGCAGGTGCATCTTCACTTCCTGAACAATCGACTTCTAGGACTTGGTGGTGAATGATTTTGATCCATCTGAAAGTATATGTCAAGTTGGGTTCAATAACATATCTGAAAAACGTATTATTGCAATAAAGTTGTAGGATGTCATAGGTTGGAAACAGAATCCTAAGGTAAAGATGGTAAAGACCACTAGCACTCTGGTCAAATCCACACTTTTATGGCCTTTTGTTGATTTCTATCCTCACACGTTTTTGAGTTTGTTCAAACATGAGTGCTGTTTCAACAGGGAAAATCATCCTCAGATATCCTCAGATCATGAACATCTGGGGTATTTTTGCGCCCTATGTTCAATGAACCACCCCAATAAATCCCCCAGAAATCCACTAAAAAACCACCTGGTGATGATTCCCCAATGAGCGCCTTCCTTGGTCTCCTGTTGTTCGACCTCCAAAAGTCCCCCTGGACCCGTGCCATGACCGGTGCCTGCAGTGGTCGCATCGCTGCGTCCCTCAGCTCCGCTTTGCGGCGGAGCAGATCGTCCCCGTCGGCCAGCAGCAGCTGGGTGAGTCCTGGGCACCACCGTGGGACCGGCGGGGTTTGTTGGGAGGGAACTTGGGAAGTCAAGTGGTTGAAGTATTTAAACATCAACCCATCAACCATATAGTTATAGTATGTTATAGTTGTTTCTTGAGGGGAGATACCTAGTTTTGATCCTTTTCCACGTGGAAAGGACTGGCTGATTGGTTTCAAGCAGAAGAACAGCAGAAATCTGGTCTCGACCAGGAATTGGCTGGTGATTGCGCCAGCCGGGCCATAAAATAGGCTTGTCAATTGACGTCCAATCATGCCAAGTAGATCCAAGTAGAGAATAGTAGAGATAGCAAAGTCCATTCAATTTCATGTTTGAAGCCAACCAATGGAAGATTTCGGATGTTTGCAGAAGGCAATTTTCTCGTTTCAGACGATGTCCCAATCCCCAAAGTCCCTGAGGTTCAACTTGAATGTCTTTGGTTGTGGGTCTAAAGGTTCATGTTTCTTAGCATTCATCATAATTCAGGAAGGCCACTAATTGCAGATACAATGTTACAAATAAAGTGTTGAGCCTTGAGCAGTGTACAGGAATTCAGAACTCATCTGCGGGAACAGCAGCTCCGCCATTCGAGAAACGGTCACCAAGTGCAGATCTAGCGTCTTGCCCGGGTGGCACGCCATGCGCTACGTGGCAAAGCCATAAACCTCAGGCTGTCAAGGGAAAATGAAGCGATCTTTAAGTCAGTAGCAAACTCAGGAACAGTTTCTCGATAGTCTGTACCTCTACATGGATATTGTTCGATTTGATGTCCTCGACCTTTTTCCCGAGAGTGGCCTATTCCATTCCTGTTTGCTCATTTTAGAGAAGGTGACAGCTTCAGTGACAGCTGCGTATGAGCCAATCTACATCATGGTTGTGTGAACTGATTCGTTTGCCGAACTTGTACAATTACATGGTGAACAAACATGTTGATCATACATGGAAATCCTGATATTCATACCTTAGCATCCTCAACGTCACTGTATACATATATATATAATAGGTGTTCAATCTGTCAAAAAACGGCATACTGTAATACTGCATATTACCCAATCATCACGCTCGTAACAAGCCATAGTAAGTGCATCAAGCTGCGCATTGAGCGTTGGTTGCCCAAAAGTCTTGGTCGCGTCAAAACCCAGGCCAGACAGTGCACCGTGTTCCTGAGTAGATTCCAATTGTCTCACACTCGTCGAGGGAACTGGCCTTAAATTTCCAACATATCACTAAACATTAAGGCTCCGCTCTGCAAATCTCTGAACCTTCGAACCAAGGTCTTTTGTTGGCAATGCCGAAGTAGGCCAAGACATGAAACAAAGGACAGCATGTCCATCAGTATTGAAAGTATTGTGTTGATTCAGCCAGATCCTCACATGATCTTCTCTCGACTCAAGCTTGGTGATCTGCACTGGTAGCTAAAATCCTGGATCATCTCAAACAGGTGGAACATCATATCCACACCCAAACACACCAGTGATGTGTTTATCAAACAGGTCCCATGCAAGTGAAGTGCGAGGTAGGATTCCACTTATTGATACATATTGATACGTATTGTACATTTGCATCTTGCAGTACAGATATTTCATGCATCTTTGGTTTTTACAACACTAACACATCACAAGTGTATTGCTGGCGCCCAAGGACCGAACAACCTCGGGACAAGGCACGCTGAGTGCCGCTAAATCCACAGCATATGAACCAATGGCAGTAGCACAGCGTGGCCCCTTCTTGGCACACGAGAAGACCTGTGGCGGAGAAGGGTGGCAAAGAAGCACTTTCCCAGCTTCAGGGCAGCGGAATCAAAATCTGGACCATCTCAAAACCCATAGGATCCATGTATGGTATATATGCTAACATTTGGGGTATATTGATGGTAAATGTTACCATATATAGCATACATGGATCCTATGGGAAAGGAAAGATCTTGCTACATCAGTGGTGACCCACCGAATGAATTCGCCAAGCAGCTCCAAACGGCAAGTTCTCAATGGGGAAATCGCATTTGGCATCATATTCCTCAGTAAAATTTGCGAGTTCTCTCTCAACCTGCATGTCCTTGAACAAAGAGACTCTCGTGGCTAAAGAAGTCATATCAATGATGCCAGCAAATAGTTGGGTTGTCGGAAAATAGGGTACTCCAGAATTCAGTGATCAAACATCATGCTCCCTATTGAATTGGCCAGTTCGGAGGGTATATAGACACCCCAATTTCAAGCCAGACCCAGTTCGTTCCGGCCTCCTGGTGGGCTTTCTCTTCCATGTAAAACAAGCTGCATAGTCTCAGATAATTGAACATGCCTGGAAACTGCACAGTTTTTAAGGGAATGTCTTTAATTCACATCGGAAAAATAAGAATAACCATTATCCTCTCATGAATTTTTCTGGGTGATTTTGGTGATTCAAACCAGCCTTTTTCCATGCGGCATGCGGCATTACTGGAGGATGACCAGGGACCAGGGATGACCGCCAAGCATCCACCCATGAGCGCGTAGCAAAGGAGCGTGCCCCTCGTCGCAGGGCACCGAGACCAACCTGAACGATGTTCACCACTGGTCCCAGTGCAGGGTGCAGTTCTTGAAGCCCATTTTTCTCACCGGGCAATACAGGTTATTTTGGGCTTATACCATATATATACCATACCATATGTAGTTTTGAATGCTCAAGATATCTCAAGATAATGTAAGATAATATTGTAATTGCCATACTTACTCTTGCCCATAATGGGACTTTTGACTTTTGATAATATTATATATATGCACATAATTATACAGTATATCATCTCAATGTTCCATTGTGGTTGCCCAAATGCTTGCAAAACAATCTTCATAGTGGGTGACCCTGGCCAATCCGTGAATCCAGCAGCGCCTTCATCGCTCTCGTGGTAAACCCACAGGGCCGCTGTGGCCACAAGCGGTTTCTTCAGGCCCAAAAGGCTACAGATTTCGTTGAGGTTTCAGTCAATTCAAACAGCTTGACCAGCAAAGTCTGTCAGATCTGTGGGTTTTCACAGTGATTTGAAGCGGTGTATATAGTGTATAGTCCACCTTTCTACGTACAATCAACTCAAGTTCCGACAGATCAGCACCAAGAGAGTACACATGGGTTGGCCTCCCTCTATTCCCAGGGGATAGTGTGTAAGGCGTTTTCTCTGAATCAGCCCCTGCAAGTACGAAGCTGGACAAATCCAGTCAGTCATATTTGCAGGAAATACATCTACAAATCCATGTGCAAGCCCAATGTATGTGCATAGAACTGTACGCGTACATGTCAAAGTTGTGCGTGGAATAGAATTATACTTTCTGTACAGGTATACGCTACATAATTTGGGAATTGTATCTATTTATACCATTGTATGGATATCGATCAATACCTATAAACACACTTCTTAGGGGGATGAGCATTTTGCCATTCCAGCTAGTTGGATGTTAATCCATGAACGCGCATATCTTATAATTTTTACTGTATAGTAACCTCCAAAAAGATAGAAAAAATGATTTACCACTATTTGAATATGATGATACTTTTCTATCTTTTTGGATGGTTACCGTATGTATATTTCTTATATGTGCAAGCGTCTGACTCGGCAGAATCATCCATTGCTTAGCACAGTGCAAGTTGCCTTCTCGGGCCTGGTGTTCTTCGTTTTCCAACTGACTGATGGATGACCAAAGATGGGTCTTAAGTGTCAAACATAGGGATGTTGTAACCGGTGAAGATGGATATATGATATGAAATAACCATTAGACAACATGATATATGATATAACTATGATATAAGCATTAAACCATGGGGACATATACCTATGATACAAGTGATATACGACGCTTACTTGCTGCTCCATTGATAGCCAAGCCTGCTTCTGCGGCTCTCCTGTGGTGTTTGACGAAGCCAGCTGCAACGGAGACTGAAAAAAAGTGGGAATCCTACTTGGATGTGCATCACAGTTAGTCATCTAACTTACTAAGTGGGCTAACTATGGCTAACTAACATATGAAATATTCCGGTTATTTACGGGATATCCCCAGTTGGCCACAGTTGTATATGATAGGTTTCGAACCACTTGCTAATTGGGATGCACACCCAAGGACAAAATCTCTAGCGAAAAACTGTCCACGCATTGATATCTTTGGGCTTCACCTTGTGAAGTTGCAAGTGCTATCAGCAAACACATGATCAGAGGCGAAAACACTGAAAAACATAAGAACCGATCCTCCACTTACATGAAGATCTGTGAAAAAGAACCAAAAATTCAGACATTGCCAAGGCCACCAGTCTGCTGGTTCTTGATTTATATTGATAGTCTCATCTCTTTATCCATAAATTTATCCATTGAACAACTGCACTGTCAAACCTCTATGGATTCGAACCAGTCATCATCGCATGGATTGCCAGGTCAAACTACTAATCTTTTCCGATCGTTTGCGCTATCAAAAACTGCCATCTCGTGTCAACGGGCACTTGTGTTGGTGAACATTCGGGGAAGACACAGAGTCTCTGGCGGTTCTTCGTTGTTCCTCACCGGGTTATATACTCTGAGGGACACATTACAGGAAACTACCGCAATAATTTGCAATAATTTATGTAAGAGGTCTTTTCTGGACATATTCCAATTAAACCAATGCGGGATGTTCGCGGTCATTCAAGGATTTTGGAACAATCATCCATCTTTGCCTATACACACATGCACAGAGACATCTTAGTTTATTCAATCCCCATTTTTGCTAGCTAACATTTCAGATTTCCGTTGGATGAATCACACTCTTGCAAAAGTAAACTTTACAGAACCTTGATGGCTAAGTTACACTTTTCAAAATTTGAGTCAGTTCATCAATCTTATTTGGGACTGAAAATATGGTATCCCCAAATCCACCGGTTTTATCATCATTGTCCCTACTACCATCTGGTTATTTAACATAGCCATGGAAAATCCCTTATAAATGGAGGTTTTAATGGGAAAATCATCTATAAATGGGTTATTTTCCATGGCTATGTTAAATAACCAGAGGGTAACATTGCTGTTTCGGTGGTATCCCCCATTTTTCAAACAAACCCATAGGGCTCCTTGACTCGCTGCCGTGCTCGCCGCGGAGACCGCTGCGGCCGCGTTGGCGGCAGCAGCGTAGGGGTCCACTGCTGGGTCCTGGGTTTAACCAAAAAGGATGGGGATTTGATGTGGGGATTTAAGCATGATAAATGTTGGGTTGAACGATCAAACATTTTGGGCATAGAAATCAGGATTCAACCATCAAACAATGGAAATTTGAGATGTTCTCACATTCAAATATGATGATCAATGGTTGGGTTTCTGAGAAAATCTACAGTGTATACAGCAATCCATCGTTTTCACACCCAAATATAAGAGGGGGGTATTCTGGTTATTTCCGGTTTCTCTTTTCTCTTCAACCAATTCTATCAGTTGTTGTAGATAATATCAAATGGGAAGGATGCTATGGCGAATTACAGTCAGAGTGATACTTCATATATTATTGATATCATATATTATTGATATCATACATATATATATATATATATATTATACTATTTTATATCATATCATATTATATTATATTATATCAAATTATATTTATATTATATTTATATCATATATTATATTATATTGATATTATATATTATATCATATTATATATTATATCATATTATATATTGTATCAAATTGTAAATTATATATTATATTATATATATTATATATTATATACTATATATTA
>Ga0126342_10015465_pt1 | contig 13380 bp, 18 predicted proteins | sample Cyp1metagenome_FD_92528 | JGI IMG/M metagenome (GOLD analysis project Ga0126342, IMG submission 92528) | Coral microbial communities from Lord Howe Island, Old Settlement Bay, Australia - Cyphastrea 1 metagenome | ecosystem: Host-associated > Invertebrates > Cnidaria > Coral ...
GCAGAATGCACGTCCATGTCGCCAAGTGCCACGCCTGCCACGCAAAGTGAAGGTCGATGTCGCGAAGTGCCACGCCTGCCACGCAAATGGCGGCGGCGACCACTGCGCCAAACCCAACCCAAGCGCAATACCGGAGCCAGCCCAGTATGATAAGTGCCAGGCCTGCCATGCAAAGAGCAGCGGCGTCCACGGCGTCAACTGGGAACCAAGCGCGCCACCAGAGCACGCTTGCCACGCAAAGTGACGGTCGATGTCGCCAAGTGCCACGCCTGCCACGCATAGAGCCGCGGCGTCCACGGCGTCAACTGGGAACCTGCAGGCGCGCCACCAGAGCCGGCCCAGTGCCATAAGTGCGACGGCTGCCACGCAAAACGAAGGTGGATGTGACCAAGTGGCACGCCTGCCACGCAGAATGCACGTCCATGTTGCCAAGTGCCACGCCTGCCACGCAGAATGCACGTCCATGTCACCAAGTGCCACGCTTGCCACGCAAAGTGACCATCGATGTCACCAAGTGCCACGCCCGCCACGCAAAGTGACGGTCGATGTCGCCAAGTGTGTGAGTAAGTTTGTGTGAGTAAGTTGTGTGTGTGAGTAAGTTGTGTGTGGACAAGTTGTGTGTGAGTAAGTTGTGTGTGTGTGAGTTTGTGTGTGGTCAAGTTGTGTGTGAGCAAGTTGTGTTGTGAACATGTTGTGTGTGAGCAAGCTGTGTGGTGACAAGTTGTGTGTGGACAAGTTGTGTGTGCGTGAGTAAGTTGTGTGTGAGAGTAAGTTGTGTGTGGACAAGCTGTGTGTGTGTGTGTGGGTAAGTTTGCGTGAGTAAGTTGCGTGTGAGTAAGTTGTGTGTGGACAAATTGTGTGTGAGTAAGTTGTGTGTGAGTAAGTTTGTGTGAGTAAGTTGTGTGTGTGAGTAAGTTGTGTGTGGACAAGTTGTGTGTGTGAGTAAGTTGTGTGTGAGTTTGTGTGTGGTCAAGTTGTGTGTGAGCAACAAGTTGTGTGTGGGTGGGTCGGGCGGGCGGGTGTCATGTAGGACGGCAGGGGCAGGCGGAAGTGCACAACCAAAAACAAGAACCCCACACAAAGATGTGGGGAATAAACCAAAAAATAATGAAATGGTAGTAGATGACGTGCGCGGCTTTCCAACAGAGGTCATATTCTCTACATTGGTGCTCTTGGTCCAGGTCTATTCTTTGCCGTGTATGTTTCGATTTTTTTCGTATGTGTCTGTGTGGTGTGATGTGGTGGTGGAGGCCTCGTGCTGCTCGAGGGAGCTGCTGCCGCAAGTGTGACGATTGGATCTTCTGCTGCAGCAGCCCTGCTTGGTATAGCTGTGCTTTTGGGTTTCCTCGCGAGTGCCCTTGGCTGCACACGGCCATACCAAATGAATCCAAATGATAAGGCTGACAATGTAGATTAAATCATGACGTACTGTACTTAGCAAAGTTGCCTTCTGGATGGGTTCAGGACCTGGTTGCTTTCGCAAATGCTGTAGGCTGTAGGGAAAGACATGGCACACGTAACTCAAGACACAACATTTAATTTCATGACTCCGCGCTTGAGGCAATTTGCCAATAAAAAGATGCCGCCTCACCGTGGCTACGTTGCCTTGGGTCTTTTGCTCTGTGGCCCTGGGTTCAGGGCCGTTTTGCCCAGAGGCTTGCAGATTGCTGTTCAACGCACATACACAAGATTCATCGCGTCATGCGCATCGTGAACTGCAATCAGAGGATAGTCTGTGTATATACGCCTGGGACGCATGCATGTATAGTATAGATTAGTATAGATTCTTAGATAGATTCTCCGTATGCAAACTGGGATTGGGGAATGACACTAGTGAGTAGGGGAGAGGGGCACTGTGTTTGTTTACAATGAGGCTTTGGCTTGGGAGCTTGTACAAAAGCATCAACAGCTCGAGCTAACACACGCTACTATGCAGTTTCTAGCAAGGACACGGCTTGGCCTTGTTTGTTTTCTCCCTTCTGGTTTGCGAGGCGTCTCCAGGTCTTCGTTGGCTATCACCTGTCGGTGCAACTATTGGCACTTGGGCTTGGAACGTGTTGCAGGCTTTTGCTCGAACATGTGAGCGACAAATGCCGGTGACTTTTCTTCGAAGTTGACCTTTCAATTTAGGTATGATGGGCAGCCTGGCCACTTTCTCCAGCAACTTGGCCTATGACGGATGTGGCAAGTCAACAAGTATCGTCGTAGGTGCCAGACAATTCTGGTCCTGTTTACCAATTGGCCTCTCATCCACAATGAAAAGGATAGTATAGTGACCACACCACAAATCAGACAGATCCTGGTCGGAGAGCAATGCACTGGACTCAAGCATTTGCAACCGTGCGACTTGTTGACTCTCCGAGAGAGTAGTTTTCAGCCTGCTTCAGCGAAGCAGACTGTGGCCCTCACCTTTAAAAATGCAAGGATTTGAATACCGTATAGAGGTAAGACATGGTAACACCACTACACAACTTGAGCATGAACTGAGATCTATTTGAAGGAAGAATGCACTGCAAGAATGCTCCGCTTTCCTGACCCTTTCTGCTTGCAGAGGTATTCAGATAGGATCAACCCTGTCAACCCTGAACAAGGGGCTTCGCATAGATTATAGATGTCATGGAAAAGAGGGATTTACGATTACGATGACTGTCACTGCAAAGAACGATGAGCAAAGTTTCGAGTGCTTTCCACTACTGTAGGCCATCTCTTTGAGTCTGATCGTTTTGGCTTCTTCTTGACTCATGCTGCATCAACATTGAGTGGTGCAGGACTTAGCTAGTCTGCTGCAGAAGAACGTGAGTCGATGAGTCGACGAGCAAAGCGGCAAAGATGGGCAAAGTATTTAGATTATGTTAGATTGCTTTGTTTTGCACAAGAATGTGATAGAATATGATAAAATATGATAGAATGTGCACATGTGCCGTCATGATAGTCATGCCTGGACTTGCGAAGGCATTGCTTGCATGGCGCTGGCGATTGTGCAGATACGCATTCGAAAGTCAGAGGTGCTCTGAGACAGAATTTGATAGAATTTGCATTCTTGAGTGCAGGGTGTCATTGTAATGTAACAATATGCAACAAAATTACTATTTCATTTATTTACATTTATTTACATTTATTTACGTTATTTAGATTTATTTAGGTGTATTGAACGTTGTATTGAGGCGAATTTCGTGAAAACGGACTGGTGGGATTTGCCAACTCTGCCAGATGTGGAAATTGTGTGCCTTGGCTCTTTTAGCCTTCAATGCGCTGCAAGTAGTGTTGTTTGTCAGTGGTTTGCTTTCTTTATCGTATGCTGGATGCTCAAGTGTAGATCGCTCAGAGTCAGATGACTATGGCGATCGTCGCCAAGCCTAGGTTTGCTGGACAGCTGGCTGCTCTTTTGTTTCTTGTGGCCCTCTCACTACTTCGCGTAGTGCTTGCAGTGTCAGTTCATCCGTTCGCCCAGCCTTTGCGCGCACCTCATTTGGCCAAGACTTTGCTTGAGAGGTGGGACATATGGTGGGAAAATGTGGGAAAGCAAGGATCTGCGACAATGAACGATGCCCACTGTCTCGCGCCTAGCTGGCCAGCTTGCGTTAGCTTGACTCTAGGGTGAGCTTGGGCTTTGCGCTCCCTATTGGATCAACATGATTAACGGCAAGGTCTATCTACGTAGCGTAAGACCATGTAAGACCTTGCCATGAGTGGACTCCATCAATTACAATGACCACAGGCCTAGGCTGGTTCCTCGCTTTCACATAACGCGGCAACGCGGCCTTGCCGCATGCCGCCTTTGTTGCCTGCAGCTTATTCCCTGTCGGTTTGCCTTGCGCAGGCAACAAAGCACGCGCGACTTCGGTGGAGAGGCTGGATGTTGGGTGGTTGAGGCAAGCCTTCGCACAGTGGCCTGCTTTGCTACCAAGTCACTGAAGACGACTGCTCATGATTTTTCACAAGTTTGCGGTGAATGCATGATGTGTGTGTGTGACTGCATTTGCAACAGCAGCTGACTCACTGCAGCACCTGGACATACTTAAAATTTAAAAATCCTTGCTGACAATCTCGATTGCCTTGATTGAGATGAACTGAATGCAGTGAGCCGGACTCATGCATTGAGAAATATTGATAAACATTGTGAATGAATTAGTTGTCGTATGCACGGCACAATATTGGACAGCGAAGCCTTTGTGAAGTTCCGTGTCTTCTGCCATTTTTATCATTTTGTGAGGCGCTGCCAAAGGTGCCGCTCTTCTCACCGCCTCGTAGTGCAGCGCGCAGTGGAGTGCGCCAGGCAGCTCTGAGCCGCAGCACAGGCGGAGCCGCAAGGACTTGCGCATAGTTGCGCCATGGAACCCTATATGGAACCCCATGAAACCCTTGTAGAACCGGTGCTAAGACCCAGCAATGAAACGAAACGAAACGAAACGAAATGAAATGAATGAATTATATAGCGAGCCGATACATCACTGAGTCAATGATTGAACGAATGAACGGATGTATGAGTGCATGGATGGATGTTTTTTTCTTGAGTTACTTCTTCACTGAGGGAATGAGCGACCTCTTCGCTCTCAGTTACTTCTTTTTTAATTAAGCAGCCTTTTATCTGGGCTACTTCTTCTCTGACCATGCTCTGAGCTGCCTCCCAGCTAGCTCTTCTGTAGCTTCTGCAACCCATTTCTTCTTTTCGCGCAGCTGTTACAATGCGTTTGGCAACATCCAGCTGCAATCCCGCATAGCACAAGAGCAGCACTATGGCAAGAATTACCTGGCAACTACCCTTCGCGCGGCTGTTAGGATGGATGCATTTAGCAACCTCCAGCTGCAATCCCGCTTGCCAGGAGCGTCGCATCATCACTGCAGCTTTGCTGCGCGCGGCCGTGCCAATGCATTTTGCAAACCCACATAGCAGGAGCATCGCGCCAAATCAACCAACATTCGCGCGTCAATAGCGCGGACTCGACCACGCAAATCCGGGGTTTCTCCGAAAGTGCCTGTTTTTATTTAAACGTTCTTTTGTTTTTTTGAAGCCGAGCTCTCTTTACAGTCTGGTGCACATTTTCCCGACCTCATCTTGCAAAAGTGCTCCGAGAATGACAGTTCTTGAACATTTTGAAATGCAAACCGAGCTCTTGCTACAGTCCTGTGCGCTTTTTGTTGACAACTTTAACACAGGCTTGCCTTTCTATCCTTTTCCTGTGTTTTTGGTTCCCAATCGCAAGGGTACTTTTGTCTTCAGGAACAACATGTCGCACCGGGACAACTGTTTTGGGACTCTGAGACTCTAAGCGTTCCATTTATATTTTAATTTGGTCCTGCCTTTTTTTTCCGATTCATGTAGCGCTGTGTCTGATTGCATTGCACTGCAGTATAGATGGTGTCATTCTAGGATTTCTTGCCGTCAACCTCAATCCCGAGATGAACGCAAGATAACATTCCCCAGATGATGTTGAGCCGGGGATTGCCAGCTGACGCAGGTCATTTAGGCGAGCAAGAGCCAGAGTCAGAAGAGCAGGTTGTGGCAGATTTGCGGCAGCCTGATTTAGCTTGCTTTGAGTTAGCCACAGCGAAACTTGGAAACCCACATTGATTAAAATTCGCATTGGTTTCTCCAGTATCTACTCCCATCTTTTCCCAATCAATGGTCTCTAGGAAACCAGCGTCGCCAGTCCCTCTCAGACTGCTCCCAGCGCGTACCACCCAATCTACAGAAGAAATCATTCGGGGTTGCGTTGCCAGGATATTGATGCAGCAAACAGCGAAAGCAGCACTTCGGCATGCATTCATCAGGCATCCGAGGGCCCATACAGTTTTTGGGTTAATTGCAGTGGGTGCATTTAATTTGGTATTTATCCTCACTGTTCACTTTATTTTGACCATGGTCCCACTGCCAAGTTTGAAAACTATGGTTATTGATGACATGGATTGACATGGTAGTAAGATGTAGTAAGGACTTGTACTGATAGGGTTTGGCTGAGGTGATGGTCTTTGTGCAGGGGTCCTCCAGGCCTGGAATGCATTCAATTGAAAGGGTCTTCCTCATTGGTCATTAGTCTTCAAGTTATCACGATCCAATTTTGTGCAGTACGACATTGTCTTTCTTCACCTGTCTGAGTGACAGCAAATAAGCTTTACACATCATTCAATACGAATTTGCGCAGTGCATTGAACTTGTCTTTGGAGGGCTATGTTTTTTGTTTTTTTTGTTTTCCAGCCTGGCTTTGTGGCTTTTGTGGCTTCTGTGGCTTTTGTGGGTGTGTGGCTTTTGTGGCTTTACCATGCTTTATCTATCCAATCTATCTATCCAATCTAATCTAATCTGAGCCACTGCAAAAACCCATTGCAATACTAAATATGTATTGGACGGACATTGGTTTATGGAAAAGGATGGAAATTGTTAAAAACACATGGTAAGCGATGGGACCTTCCCAAATTAGCGATACCCCTTGTCAAGGTTATGTCATTGTATTTCTCTAATATCCACATTAGCGATACCCAAATTGGACGTTGATTTCTGTGAACTATATATATATATATGTGTGTATATATGTATATATATATAAAAATGTACAGTAGCAGTTTCCTGCAAGCGATACCCCCCAAGTCTACCATATATCATTATTGTACAAACGTGTGGTAGGCGATGGGACCTTCCCAAATTTGTGGATGTCCTTTCCGTGAACCTAGGGTTTTCGAGATTGCTCATCTAATCTAATCTAATCTAACCCTAATCTAATCTAACCCTAATCAAATCTAACCTAATCTTATCTTATCTAATCTTATCTTGTTTTATCTTGTTCTACCTTATCTAACTTATCTATCTAATCTATCTAATCTATCTAATCTATCTAATCTAATCTAATCTACCTAACCTATCTATTAATCTCTCTGCTTAATCTCTCTATTGAATCTATCTATTTACTCTGTCTATTCAATCTCTCTATTTAATCTGTATGTTTAATATGTCTATTCAATCTCTCTATTTAATCTGTATGTTTAATCTATCTATTCAATCTATCTATTTAATCTATCTATTTAATATGACGACCCCGTTAACGAAATTAATCCAGGTGGACCGTTGTTTATCCAATTATTTTTTTCAATTAATTTTGATTTGGGAGGTTTTTTTCGAGGAGACTATTGTTCGAGGATTAATTTAAGTTGGGGGTACCCAAATTAATAGAATGAGAATGGGGCCACCTCGAATTAATTTGGGAATGTTTCGTCAAACAGCTCATGCCAGCTCAATGAAATTTGGATTATTAATGACGCTAAAACTAGCTGGGTGGCATTTACAAGGAAGAAAATGTGTTTGGAAAAGAATCTTATTGATTGTTTTGCAAATGATTTTGAAAAGCTTTTCAAAACCATTGCGAACAAAGAAACGTGCAATTTATTTCTCATATCACCAACCATTGTTTTTCTCCCTCCCAGCTCGCGTGGCCACGCGTAAAATTAATTTGGGGGTGGGTGTACTAGTACAGGACCCAATGATTGTAATGACACTAAATCTAACTGGGTGGCATTTACAAGTAAGAAAATGCGTTTGGAACAGAATCTTATTGATTGTGCGCAATGAGAATTGAAAACCCAGTAAAACCCCACGAACAAGTACACACCCAATCTATTTCTTTGTGCGCCAACAACGTTTTTCCTTTTTCCCAGCTCGCGTGGCCACGCGTAAAATTAATTTGGGGGTGGGTGTACTAGCAGTACAGGACCCAATGATTGTAATGACACTAGTACAGTTTCCGAGTGACATCTGCAGTTAAACGTTATGGATGTGTGTTTTGCTGCAGTGGCGCAAGGCCAAGGGCGGCGTATGGGCAGTTTTCGGGCACCATAATTTTGAACAACCCCCATGTTCCTGAAACTTTAGATACATACCTTCACCCCTGCCTCAAATAATTTAGCTAACCATACCCCAATTAATTAGAAGAATTTTTTTGGGGTCCCCTGAACCCAAGAAGAAATGGTAGTTCCACCACTCTTGAATAATTTTACCTGAAATTAATTTAGGTGGTGGGGAGAGAACCATTTATTACATCTAGGTGGGGGGGAAGTGCCGCCGAGCAAATTATTAGAGGTACCTTGAAGAAGTAGGGACCCTTGGATTAATGTTTTAATTAATCGAGGTGGGAGACCACTCTGGGGGACCCTTTAGGGGGTGGTCATTATTTAATCGATCTTTTTATTCTATGTATTTAACATATCTGTTTAATCTAACCTAATCTAGTCTCATCTAATCTATTTTATCTAACCTAATCCAATCCAGTCCAGTCCAATCTAATCTAATTTATCAAATCTAATCTATCAAATCTAATCTATCTAACCTATCAAATCTAATCTATCTAATCTATTTAACCTATCAAATCTATCAATCTATCAATCTATCTTTCTATCACTCTATCTTTCTATCTATCTATTTATCATTATTTATCTATCTTTATATACACACCTTGTATCCCACATGTGCCTTAATCCAACCCCCAACAGACTTTAAACCGAACATAAACCAACCCTAAATAACCATAAATAGCCCTAAATAACAATAAATTGCCCTAAAACAACTATAAACCAACCCAACATAACCCTCCCTAAATAAACCATAAACCAACCCTAAACTAAATAACCCTAAACCAACCAGAAATAAACCTAAACTAACCCTAAATTTACCCCAAACCAACCCTAAACCAACCCTAAACAAACACTAAAAACCACCCCTAAATAACACTAAATAAACACCAAACAAACTTTACATAAACCGTAAACCAACCCTAAACAAACCCTAACCCAAGCCTAAATAAACCCTAAACCAACCGTAAATAAAACCCTAAACGAACCCTAAAATAACCCTAAAATAACCCTAAATAAACCCTAAACCAACCCTAAATAAACCCTAAACCAACCCTAAACCAGCCCTAAATGATCCTAAACCAACCATAAACCAACCCTAAATAAACCCTAAACCAACCAACACTATGATAGCATCCAATGCCACTATTTAGACCCAACACGGTTGTGCTTCAACCTATATTCTACATCTTCACCAGGTGCATGCGATGCATGGAAAAATCGATCGAAACCATGGAAAAATCAATTGAAACCATGGAAAACTCAATGGAAACTATGGAAAAATCGATGAACAGTGCAAATGACACAGTTTAGCTCCAAAATTCAGCAAAGTACAAGTGCCCCAGAAAAAGAAACAGATGAAAAACAAACAACAATTAAAACAAACTGCACCCCTTGTCTTTGAGTGCTCTGAAAGTTTTCTAAGTTTGTGGAGGTTTTGCTCGAAGCAGCTGACTGGCCAGCTAGTCATTGCTTGACTCCACATCGAGTGCGCAGCGGAGAGTTTTGGCATGCACAACAGGGACCATCCATGACCCAAGACCAAGAGTAAGAGGACTTAGGTATACCGAGGTGACATGAGCTGACATCATGCCACCATTGAATTGCAGAATCTTGCGCAGATTAGCGTCCCACGAATCTGTATGATACTGAATGAAGAACGGCTCTACCAAAGATGCAACAAAATGGTAAGGCACCGCTGATCCACTGGAAGCTGGTACCACGCTCTTCCGGGCACCAGGACTTTTCAGACCATGTGGATATGGTTCGATTTTAGACCCAGGGGCAAGAAGATGTTTGATGATTTTTGTTCGCTATCAAGATTCAACATCCATTTGGGCTACCCATGCGCAACCATGATATTTAATCATATTTGCATGTCTATAGTATTCTATAGATTTAGAGTGGCTAAACGTCGCTTGCTGCATGTTGTTGCATGTTGTCGTGCACGCAGGAAGTTCTGAAAATAACAGATGTATCTAGTTAGAACCTTAAGGCCTAGTTGTTACTCACTCTGAACACATTCCTGCAAGACAGCAGATGTGATGTGAGGTACTTCAGCGTATATTATTCTTTATGATTGACAAAATAACGCAAGACAGCTTGCATATGCCTCATATATGCGATGTTCCCAGCATGCATGTGCACATTCAAAATGGCATGTTTTTGCGGATTAGCACGTAGGACAGAGGTCGCATGAACTTCAACCCTCCTTTGCGGGAGTTGGCAAGCTCAAGCTCAAGAGCTGCAGAGCCAGCTGAGGGTCAAGAAGAAAAGGAGGAAGAAAAGGAAACACATGCAAAAGAACAAGAACGGTCTGAACAGGAGGAGATTGTTGACACAGCAGAGGACAGCTGCAGAGCGGGAGTCTCTGCAGATCCCCTGAGCTTGGACAGCGCAGCGGCTGCATCGACACAGGAGCAATTGAAGATAGATGACACTGGCCTTGCAGGTGACGAGATGCAAGGTGACCAGGAAAGCGTCAAGAGTCAACTGAGTGTTCAAGACGTTCAAGAAGTACAGACGAAGTTGGGGGATGGAACGAAGCATTGCCCAGCCAGAGGGAGTCATGAGGCCGGTATTAGAGCATGAAAGTTCAGCTTGGTGTTCTATTGTTGAATATCTTTGATATTAGTGATAGCCTTGGGACAGGGCCCCCTGTGATGTGTGAAAAACGACCATCCTATACCCTCCTGATTCTTTGATGCCGGCCTTTTGGTAATGGTTAGGACCTGTTCTGTGTCTGTGTACGTCACTTGGGTTTCACAAATGATGCTTCACAAGCCTTTTTGGTCGGGACACCATGGACATGTCAATCTTGAGACCTGAAGTCAGAAATCGTTCTTGTTCACCAAGCTTATTCACTCCCCTTGACTGTTGTGACAGGGACATGTTAAAAGATGTTAAAAGATGTAAAAGACCACATCACTAGGGAGCAGGGTTCGGGCCATGTGAACTTCCGAGAGAAACGGCGGGTCGCAGGTTGCAAGCGTCACAGCGAGTTGCCAGAGTGGTGAGAGTGACTAAGAGAAAGCAGCAGTCCCACGTTCTGTAGATATGCAAGAGGAGTGTTAGTTCAGCTTAGTTCTCGTGCTTGACTTTAAATGTAAATTGTAAAAATTGTAGTTCAGCTCTCTAATCGCAAGACCTTTGTGCATGATGGTTGAGAGACGGCAAGATCCATGGTCACCTCAGGCAAAAGTTTTGCGCATCTGTGTGTGTGTGCGTGTGTTATTTGATCAGTTAATCATATCATTTAGATATAAATGTATATAAAACATATGCACGGTTATATTATAATTGATTGTTTTTCACTTGATGGTATGTAAAGGTTTCTGTGTATTGGCGGATGGATTGCCTCAATCGAGATGGATAGCGATATTGGAAAAGAAGCTGTAGATTGGATAGACAAGACAGACTAGTGTCAGTGTGTTCAGAGACAAATTTTCACTGGAGAAACAGAGACGATCGAGATCATAGAGGTTAAGGTACAGATTGTGACAACTGATGCTGCAAATGAGTAGTAAAGTATACAGACAGACGTACACGGTGACCTCTTTTGCATACTATGGTAATTTCATGTATTACTGTTATTACTGTATATAATATGTATTAATTAATAATGACTCCTTTGCACCCAGTGCGTGGTGATGCGTGGTGTCACAACATTCATAGCTGGTGGAAGGCCTATGCAAGGAGCAAACGGCCAGATGCAGTTGAGCAGTCCGAGTTTTGAGCATTCATTTTCCAGATTTATTATCCATTACTGATTGATGTTTCAGTGATAGATGGCTGCTCAACCGTACAGACATGAAACATAGAAATTATCTTGTTCAGATATCTCGCCAGCGCGGCGAAACAATGTTGTCCGCGTTTGCAGCGACACGCAGAACATGTGAAGAGACACTGATCATACAATTTTGGTTGCATGTGAACGAGGGTTTCGAGCCTGAAGCCATTGGTTTGAACTTGTCATCACTTGTCCATACTTGTCGCATTTTTGGCCTTTCTCATTTTGACACTTGTGTTCGTGCTGCGTCAGCTTGGCTGCTGAGCTGTCTTGGCTTCATATGGATTTGGAAGGCCGAGGAGAGTTCCCCAGCATGGTAGAAAGAGTTTGGGTCAAAGCAATTCCAGTATGTTCCAGCAAATAAAGACGAGAGAACTTGGGAGAAATAGATGTTGCATGATGTTGCATGATCTTGCATGATGCTGCATGATGTTGCATGATGTTGCATGATGTTGCATGATGTTGCATGTATGTGCTTACTCGCTCCTCATGCCATGTCCCGTGGACTTCCTTATCCACTCCTCGCTGCACGGAATGACTTCGTGTCGCAGATTGAGGTCAATAGACCACCAAGAATAGACGCATCACTTTCCAAGACAGAAGACGCAACATATTCACAAGCGGAGGCGTCTGTAGCTCCAGAACTTGACACATTCGACACTGACGTGTCACAGTGGGCCATTTTCCAAGCGTCCCAGGCCAAGCTTTCAGAAAGTGAACGAGAAGAACTAGAAGAATCTACAGTACCTACAGCTGCCCCTTCCCAAGGCGACTCAGGCCATGGCAATGAGAATTTGGAGAACAAAATGAACAAATGCAGCCTTGGATGCACTGGCCTTGAAGGCCTTGAAGCGCTGAGTTCGCAATGTTCGCGGGACCAAATGAGGATGGTGGCGGTGGCTAGTGACAGCCTTCTGCCGGAGAAGCTTCTACTGTTTCCGTATGACATACTTAATCGGCTGCACAGATCTCATTTGGCACAGCTTGATGAACTGTGGGCTCTGAGAACTCTGCAGCAGAGAAGGCAGCTGAATGTGCAAAAGTCGACGTTCCTGAAAGAAACTTGTAGTTTAGTAGTTTAGCATGTTTTGGTTGCTTGTTTTCTGCATGTTCTACAGGTTTTTCAAGTGGGGAAATTATTTCAGAAAAGAGGGATGAATGGTGTACGAGGGCGATGACGGTGGAGCCGGAGCTTCTCGGATTGTCGTCAAAGCCACCATAGTGGCCATGGTGGTCCATAATGTACAAGCTCGTGTTCAGTTATGTTCGGTGCATCTTTCTTCTGATATTTCTTTCTGAGGTATGTTCCGCTTTTCCTTTCTGGCATGTATATAATTGTCTGTTTGGCTGGTGGACCCAGTTCACATGGGAAGAGAGTGTGGTTTGGAACAGGCAAAAAATCACACCGGAAAACAAGACTTTTGTATGTATATATATAATTAATTAATGTGTTTCCCATTTGCTTCAAAATATGTTTGTAAATGTTTTCGATTTTTAAGAATATATTTATTTAAGGGCTGACGCCCCTCGTCGGCTCCGCCGGATTTCTCGACCCTGCATTTCATCGCAGTGTGGGCTTGAATGCTTTGGATGGGGACCTGCTTCAGAAATATATTCCTTATGTTTTTTGAAAAAAAGTTCATGGAATAGGAACTTTGTTGGAAATAGACGGCTTTTTTGGGGAGCAAGTGAGTTCCCGAAAGCTCCTGCCAAGGGTTTTTCCCGAAGAACTGCTGCCAATTTCAACTTGTTAC
>Ga0126342_10015466_pt1 | contig 13379 bp, 12 predicted proteins | sample Cyp1metagenome_FD_92528 | JGI IMG/M metagenome (GOLD analysis project Ga0126342, IMG submission 92528) | Coral microbial communities from Lord Howe Island, Old Settlement Bay, Australia - Cyphastrea 1 metagenome | ecosystem: Host-associated > Invertebrates > Cnidaria > Coral ...
ATGTAATGTATGTAATGTATGTAATGTATGTAATGTATGTAATGTATGTAATGTATGTAATGTATGTAATGTATGTAATGTATGTAATGTATGTATTGTATGTATTGTATGTATTGTATGTATGTATGTATGTATGTAATGTATGTATGTAATGTATGTATGTAATGTATGTAATTAATGTATGTAATTAATGTATGTATGTATGTATGTATGTATGCATGTATGTATGTATGTATGTAATGTATGTAATGTATGTAATGTATGTAATGTATGTATGTATGTATGTATGTATGTATGTATGTATGTAATGTATGTATGTATGTATGTAATGTAATGTATGTATGTATGTAATGTAATGTATGTATGTATGTAATGTAATGTATGTATGTATGTATGTAATGTATGTATGTATGTATGTATGTATGTATGTAATGTATGTATGTATGTATGTAATGTATGTATGTATGTAATGTAATGTAATGTAATGTAATGTAATGTATGTATGTATGTAATGTATGTATGTAATTAATGTATGTAATTAATGTATGTTATGTTATGTTATGTTATGTTATGTATGTAATGTTATGTTATGTAATGTTATGTTATGTAATGTTATGTTATGTATGTATGGTATGGTATGGTATGGTATGGTATGGTATGGTATGTATGTATGTATTAATGTAATGTAATGTAATGTAAAGTAATGTAATGTAATGTAATGTAATGTAATGTAATGTATGTGTGTATGTGTGTATGTATGTATATACACATGTAGCATAAATATATATATATATATACTTGTTTACATATGTAATATATCTATATGTAATGTATATATATATATACATACTCATGGTATATATATATATAATCATTGCACGTATATAACATACGTATAACATTGTAGATTATGTATGCATGTATATGTATATGTATATGTAGATGTATACGTTTACGTATACGTAATACGTAATACGTATATGTATATGTATATGTGTATGTATGTATATATGTATATTTATATGCGTATAGATGTATTAGTATTGCATATATATATGTATATATGTATATATATATATACACATACACGTACATATTTGATATACAATAGATATAGTATGTTATGCTATGTTGGGAAATGAACATTGCCGATGGATGATATTGACTAGGCAGAAAGAATGGTAGATGTTTACCACGGACGTTCGCACATTACCATAAACTGCACTTGAACATCTATGGACACGTCCTTTTGTAAGAACTTCATCCTCTGCAAGTGGCGGGCTCTGCCCAGCATGTTTTGAGAGGGTTTTGCAGGATATGTCAAAACAATAATGGAGATCATTCGGCTTGCTAGGCTGAGAGTTTCCTAGTAGATATCTTCCAGTACATTAATTCGGATATGTGAAAACGCACCGTTTCTAGACCATTTCTCTCAGGAACCCCATCGAATTCGTTCGAATTCCATATCTATCTTAATTTGCCTGAGGCTGGCTATCCAGAAATTTCGCAGTAGAAAAGCATGTTCAGCATGTTCATGACACCATCCAGACTCTTACGACATGATCACCTGTTGACGGGCGATAGCCCAGTCGAAAGGCCTTCAAGTCGTTCCACACGTCGCGTGAGCCCTGACTTTTCTGACCTCTGTGTGCAACCTGGCACTGACGGACTTGGGACTGACACTGGGAGGTGTAGAGGTGGACTTGTCACTATTGTTCCAGTTATCCAACTATCAAATCATTGATCCAAGTCTATTTCTTGGACTGGGGGAAGACCCAAACTGGGGGCTTGGAATGAAATGGCCGTGTTAAAACGGAGGCTGAACCAACAATCATTTCATGGTGATTAATTTAATGTACAATGTTGAATTTTCCAGGCAATTTGCAAGAGGAATCATTTCTGATATTTCTGGTACAAATGAGGATTGCGTAGTGCATCCTGGCCAAAGGCAACCCAGGCTCCAAATCTGTGCCACCACCCATCGCGACCAACCAAGGAGGGTGGTGAACGATTAATTCTGTCACCTGAGTTGACTTCCTTGGCGAAAAAGCAAAGGATCAGGCCGCCAAGGCCCTGTGGGTCAAAGATGGTCTTGGCGTCTTAGGACGCCCACCTTGGATGTAAAGCCGTCGGGTTGAACTGTGGCCGCGACTTCTTTGCAGCAAAATGATCTACAGGTGGGGTGCAGATCGTAGACAGCCTTCAGGGCGATGCCGGTACCACAGTCAACGAGCACTTCATCTACGGTTGGGTATGGATCAAAACCTCCCCAAGAACAATTTCTTGGCAAGAAGATGCATTTATACCCTCTGGTTATGACTAACATAGCCATGGTATAGATGGCCCATAGAAATAGATGGTTTACCTATTAAAAATGGTGATGTTCCATGGCTATGTTAAATAACCAGTGTGTATATGTATATAATATACATAATATTATAATTAGCAGTTTATACCAGCTATATCCAGCTGTTTTCCACCAGGGGTGACAACTGTGAAAACTATGGGTTTCCATAGAAAAATAGCCTCCACCATCAGGTTTCCATCCCGGCCCAGGTCTTGCAATGCGCCCGTGGAACTTGTGGCTTTCGAGTCACCGGGGTCTGGAAACCTGGGAGCAATCAACAGCAACCAGTCAGGTGAACCTTCAATTTTTTTTTTTAAAGAGCTTATATCATCCACTATAAAACCTAGGATTTATTAAGAGCTTCTAAAAGCACTATATAAAAAACAACAACGACCAGGATGTTTTTTTTGGACGAATCTGAATCAGCTATCATTGGGGTCATTGAAATGGGGCTGAATAGCCATGATATAAGATGATACACCCATGATGCCAGTGAACTCTTTTTTGGCTTGGTTTCCAGCTGGAATCCTGACGTCGATGAGTATAAAGACTTCACTATGGACATTGATTTGGATGGTTTGGTGAGAATAGGATGGTTTCAACATCTTCGATTTTTGCAACATCGAGATTTTCTGACCCCAAAGAATGGGCAGCCACGGCAGAGCGATGGTGCCAGGTGACGGACAGCTACTGCTGCCAGGTGGGGGTTGTGACAGTGTCACATGGGGAAAGAGGATTCAAATATGTATAGATATGGAGGGTTCTTGAAGAGGTTGACCCCAAAACATACAACTTACCAGTAATTATTGGTCATTTTGAATAGGGATTCCGGGATGGCCGGGAAGGCACACGATGGCCCAATGGTCTTAGGGTACACCACGAGGCCTGCGAGGATGCAAGTGGCGATGAACATGACGATGAGCCGCGAGCAGAGTGAGATGGGGATTCGGCAGGCAGGCCCCAACAATATAGTACTTAGTAATCTATTATAATTACAGTAATCTATTAGAATTATAATATATTACAATAATCTATTATTTAGTACTCTATTATTTAATAATCTATAATTTAATAATCTATTATTTAATAATCTATTATTTAATAATCTATTTTTAACAATCTACTATGTGTATATATATAATAATATATTATTTAATGATCTATTATTGTGGGGTTATAATATTGTGGGGGTAATCGTAAGAGATTGTAGGAGTTTATAACAATCATCCATTATTGTGGGGGTTCGCCTGGTGTCGGTAAAATCTTCAGGAATATATGGGGACAAAAAATGTAGTTGGTGGTTCAAACACTTCATCATAGTTGTGATAATTCCAGTTGATGGGATCCCAGAAAGAGGGCTTGACATCTGTCGATCCAGTTGTGGACTTTTTTGAGGGGGAGCGGCAGGGAAGAGTACATATTGAACGACAGCCACATTGCAGAGGTCTGTTGGATTCAGAGGTTCTGTTGAACTTGCAAACATTGTTTGCTTCACAATCCGTAGTTCGGATATGCAGGGGTTATGCTATGCCAGGATATGCCAGGGCACTTCTTTTTCAAAGGCCTTGAGAAAACCAGAAGGGGAAAGGGCTCCTTCATGCTCCTTCAATACTACTTAATAACTTATTCCCAAAAGTTGGTGTCTTTTCAGTCTAGAAGGACTTGACCACAGGTGCTGATTCTTAAATGGGAAATGGCTGCTACTCGTAGCTGTCGTAGCTGTTCATCCTAACATGACCTTGCTTTATGGTGAACTCCGCCCTGAGGTGTCTGCAAATCCCGCTGGTTGGATTCTCCATGGAGAACCGCTCCGAACGGGGCTCCTCGGCAAATGCCTATGGGTGATTTAAATGGAGGATAAAACTATAGATGGAGGATGAAACATGATGAAACTATATATAGACCCACAAACTGACAAACCCCCAGCTTTGTTGCCTATTGCCAAATTGCGCAAACAACTTCTATCACCAAACGGAACTCGCTTGGCAGGTGCAGACATGTGTCAACCGTTGTGTTTGAATCCAAAGAGGACTCGTGGGGCTCGTTGGGCTTTGAACGCATTCAGCAAGCGCCATCACCCGTGAACAGCATTGTGGGTGGTCGGGGCGTGCTCGAAGACTCAATATGAAGGTGAATAGTGGATGCATGCTACTTGTGCATAGTTGCGGCAGTTGCGCCATCATTTTTTCATGTGAACGCAGTTATATACTTCTTGATCAGACCTGTCACACTTATTCCACTGTCGGCGCCGATGAAAAAAACATATATCCTGATGTCCGACAGGTTTCAATTGGGACCCACTGCAGTCATCCGGGGCAGGTGACAGAACACAGATTGCCAGGTTTGCAAGATGTGATTTTCATCTGCAAGCGAGCCGGTTTTGTTTCAAAGATGCAGCGAGCCCAAGGCACAATAGCAATGCAATTTTCATGTTTTCAATGAAAATAAAGTAATGATAAATCCTGATAAATCTTGAAAGCACACCCTGAACATGTCTTCAGGCGCTAAAAAGTTCTTGATTTTACTAATTTGTGGCTGAATAGTCATCCAGCCACAGAGGATGTATTTGGGTTCCTGAATGCGGTCAGTGTGGCAATGCTGTTTGTTCACTTTGTCTGGGTTACATTTAAAAACCCTGCGCCATACCTCCACACATGTTCTTTCAGCCGCGGCTGCAGAGAGTTTTCCACCTGTGATTGCCATGACACGACAATTCCCATTTGAACCAATGGATTCGGATCTTTACCTACTCTGGCTTCAGCATCAATATGTTTATTCTCTTGCCAGAAGCCGCTGCTTTCATCAGGAAAACATGTCTCGGATTCACTGTCGCGACTCTTTGGGGAAACCTTCATAATCCTTCATAATATTTATCACCCGGTAATCAAACATGCTGGAAAATACACCATTTATATAGTTCGCTGATTTTCCCATTCAAACCTTCATTTAGTTCGAATATTTCCCTGCCAACCACGTTTTATTTCCACCGCTGCTGTGCCTGTCCAAGGCTTTGTTGACTATCAACAGTTTTCCGCTCAGCTTCGAAAACTTCTGGCGGAGAAGGCCCATATCGTGCACCATTGGTTTCCAGTCCGGACTGGAGCGATGATTCGCTGGATCCTGGAAAAGCCTGGCAGCTGAAGCGGTTCACTGAATTTCTATCATATCGAACATAGATTACCCTTTCATTTTTTGTTCATACTCTTTCATTGTATATCATAAATGGATTCATTTGGTATTTGCCAGTACAACAGTGGTTCTAGTATGTTCTAGTACGGGCTTTTATAAGTTCTTCCATTACTCCAGAATACAGATCAGATAAGAGGTCCCTACAGTGAGGGTAGGTACATGGGCATACTTTAGGTGACAGTTTTTGGTCTTCCCTGAGCGCCGAAAAACAGGTGCGTAAATACATACCGGCGAAAATACATGGGAATCATGGATCTTTGCGGGTATATTCTCACCAACAATTTGTGCAAGAACATGGGGACACATATAATAGTTATAATATTATATATATGATATGATATGAATTTTACATATAAAAAATATAATTAATTATTTGATATATGATGTATGATATGTGATATACCATATATGATATATGATATGGTATGATAAGATTTGAAATGGTATCCACATATAAACATTTTATACCGTAAATATGGCGTTAATATACATATATATATATACACAAGTTTTATATGATCACTATAACTATAAATATAACTATAAGTATCAATATTCTACATATACATATATATATATATAATATACATCTGTAACTACGTATGCATGTGCTGTGGCCTGCTGTGGTTCTTTGGTGAATGGCCGGCCACCAGGGTCCCCAACATGTGGGCTCCTTGCCGCACGTTTGGGACGCCGAGTGAGCCATGCGGCCAGATGATTTGCGGCTGATGTTTCCGTTGGATTGGTTGGATTGATGGATGGGATCTGATAGATTCTCATTATATGAGACTAATCCATACTCAACCATTATATGGGTTTAATAGTTTAGTTTTTTGATTCTCAATATATGAGATATGTTTTTTTTCTTGGCTTTCGTTTTTGGAGTTGGTAAACCAAAGTCATGCTGGGTGCGTATTACAACATTACTATTACTGGTTGGTTTTGCCGTTGAACCCCCATTGATATGGATTGTCTATTGCCCAGCTTGTAAACGAAAGGTTAGCAAGAACAAATTTTAAAACTCCAATAGGTTCGAACGGTTAGATATTCATTTAAGAGTTTGCGAACTGGAAAATCTGCATTTTGAAATTTTTGAATAGGTACATCATCGAACTAAATGGGCAATGGTTTCCATAGCTATGTAACCAATTACCGGAGGCTATTCACCTCAACGAAATATGGTTCTGTTTGGTTCTGCAGTGTTATATGGAGGTGTCCGTAGATAACTGGGGTACCCCCAGTTATCATAGTTATCATCCATGTTTGTTTTGGGATGGGATTTTCCTATGGATTTTCCCATGGATTTTCCCTTAAAAACCCATCCAGATCCATCCAGCTCTTGGGTAATTTCCATGACCGCATGAAAGGTATGGTGCTGGCAGCTGGGCCAAGAGCCGACCGGTGAAGTCGGCCAGCAAGGAGCGGCTGGGAATACCCTCTGGTTATGTCAACATAGCTATTGAAAATGTCCATAGAAATAGTGGATTTTCCCATTGAAAATGGTGGATCTTTCCATAGCTATGTTAGTTTACCAAGAGGGTATGGATGAATATGGACAGATATGGATGAATATTGATGAATATAGATGAATATGGATGAATATGTTTTTTTTTTGGCCTTTTGCTAGGGGTTTGCAAACTGGAGAAGCACAATTTTGATAGGTAATGAATTCACCGAACTAAATGGGCCATGTTCATCCATTTTCCAGTTCGCAAATTGTTAAATTGCCAGAGGGCAAAATTGGTTTGTCACCAGAATTCGGTACTAGCTGAAATTATCTTAAATGGGTTTAATTCTGGTCGGTCCTCACTGACCGACCTCAATGAAGATCATGGCTATAGGGCAATCTTCCCCAAATCTGGTTTGCACCATTTTCATAATTTGCTTTGATTTAGCTTTGTAAATCCCAATCTGCCGCAAAGTCTTGGGGTCTAAAATCATGATTCACACGTTTCACTGCCCAACTGGTGATGACAACTGGTGATTCACAAAACGAAACACATCACCAGCCATCGACTCCGTGAGGCTTGCAACTACAGCAGTGGGGTGAAACTCCTGGAGCAGGTGCGGCAAAGGAGCGGGAGCCCCAAAGAGATAGAGAAGGTGTAATTTAAGACTATACTTGACACATCTTTACATGATTTTACTAGGATTATACGTTTTCTATTTTTTTTTGGGGGGGTTGCTTTTCCAAAATCCTTCACATATTGGGGATGATCCATGAACTGGGACAGGAAGATGACTCATTGGTTCCAACTGCCCCAGCGGCAGGTGGTTTATCGCTTGGAGGACCTTGCTCGGTCAAAGGGACAGGTTTCGGTTGAGCTGAGCAGATCAGATTTTTCGCCAAACTCCGGGACTGGCTGGCGATTTTTTGGGAACCATCAAACAATGGGGATTTCAGCAAAGATGGGGATTTCACCATCAAAGATCGGGAATTCATCAACATCCTTCTTGGATGTGCTCCAAGACATGTGGCACAGCTGTCCAAAGGTCTTTGCCATTGTTGTATCTGTATTGCCAGCTGTAAGTCCACTGCCAAAGACCTTACACGAACGTTAACATCACCCCACCATCCCCATACCCAACCCAAGCAGCGTGATCAACGTAATGTGCAGAAAGCGTGCAAGTTAACAAGAACGTTAACATCACCCCACCCAGACCCATAGCCACAAGAAACATTGGACGTTAAAAAAAACTAAAAGTCCCTGCGTCTTTATGGACGGCGTTAGCATCAACAAGGATGACAATGGGACAAGGATGGGGATTCAACCGAACCACAGTGGGGACAAGAATTGAACATGTTTGAACCCCCTTTAACAAAAACCTGATTTCAAGCATACATGTTATACTATACATATTTCAACCAGATTTCAACCATATCATATTTCACCTTATATCTCCTTGTACATAACTATATATATATATATATATCTATACCTGGCAAACGCATGGATGGGGATTTGGAACAGTAAAATCCCAATATGCATCAGGATTGACCTTTCAAAATAATATGAGAACGATATAGAACGATCCTAATATCCTAATTACGTATAATTACGTTAACTCTGGGACTTGGGATCTATATATATATATAGCTGGTTGGTGGTTTGGAACATTTTTTATTTTCCATAATATATGGGATAATCCTTCCCATTGACTAATATTTTTCAAGATGGTTAAAACCACCAACCAGATAGTCTAGCATGACTGTCATTTCAGGTGATCACTGGCTGGTAGGATCCTTGGGAGCTCTCAGAGGCCGACTTGGAAACCGCGGAGGTGGGCAGCATGGCACCAGACTCAACCAGTGGCCATTTTCTGTTAAGACCTGCCAATAATTACCAGATAAATCATATGAATTCTATGATCTAAGGTGAATAAACAAAGTTTATTAAGGTTCTGGCTGATGATTTTCGATTGATTTCTCATGATTTATCTAGTAGAGTAGTTGGTTACTGGCCATTTTCAGACTCTAATGAGGAAACTGGTGAACGATTGCACCGCGATAAGTTTTTTTTAGTCACCAGCGAGTCAAATTTGAGGTGAGTTCCAGTTTCAAAGATTTCAAAGAACACAGCCTCCGCCTTGAAGGTTGACTTGCAGATAGGGGACGGAACTGGTTGAAACAGGGGATAGGGAGACCACTAGGAGTCTGGTCTCTTTCTCTGGTCAGAGAATGGATGAGCTGGTCAGAGGCCCCAATGTACAAAATAGATGTGCTTTGTGGTCTGAAGCTGGCAGTCAAGCCGGTCCCAGCTGGCAGGCTGGCAGGAGAAAGTCATTGAACAGAAACATGTTTTTTCGTGTTGAAATCAGCATGTTTTTGCGGACAGACTGGCGAGACGTCCACAGTTTTGGTGCAAGCACATTCATTTCCAGCGGTAAGATCCCAACGACTTCCAATCCTTCACAGGAAAATGCAGCTCGCTTCAAGAGCTTTTCGCCAGAGGTCTCTCCGGTTTTACAGGGCAAGTTCGGTTAATCGGTTTCCGTATTTGATCCATGGTAGTTGCATTTTTTGGTGACTTCCTGTTTCTGTTGAAGATGGGACTCCAGCTAAGTCAGACAGCCAGAGACCTGTGTGTTCATTGATTTAAAGGAGCGGCAATATGATTGGTGACACTTATATACAGTATTCATAGCAATTCATACGACATGGACATCCATTGGCTGATTCGCTGAAACACATGGGTGACCTGGGGGGGTATGGATCGTTCTTACTGATTTAGTATGGATGTCCATCAGGTCTATGCACAGCTTTCTGATTAAGAAACATTTTGTCCAACTCCATCACGGATATATCATGATATATCCGTTGTAGAATTGAAGGGAGCATCTGCAGGACGGATAACGGATAACAATTTCAATGGCCAAAGCATGTCAAAACCATCATTTCCATTCATTTCCATTCATTTCCATTCATGTCCATTCATTTCCATATATTTCCATGCATTTCCATGCATTTCCATGCATTTCCCATCTTGAGGCAATCTTGAGGTAGAAACGTTGCCTTCAAAAACGCCGAATCTATGAAGGTGATTGATGTCCTGTCGGACGAGTTCGAGCTTCTTGAGCACAGCTACCAGGTGACGCTGCGATCCATCGGGTAATCGAACACGGCAATGGGACCCATAAATGGTTTAAATTGGCATTTTGTTGAGTGGCATTGAAACGGGAAAACCAAGTTTTCATGGGATTTTCCATATGTTCGATTGCCAGAGGCTAGTTGGTGTTCACCAAAAATAAGGCTTCTCCAAAGAGATAGAATATGATAAAATGGTCTATTACCAAATATGAACATTAGAATTTAGAAGCACTGACCATGATTCACGGTTCCTTTTTCTGGGGTACCACGGTACCACGCTAGATTTAAATCCATTGCTCGAAATCCATAGCACAGATTGTGGGATGATCCCGCCAGGTGACAAGCAGCTGGAGGATCTACTGATCACCACCTTGTGTTTTTTTTCCCCTGTGGCACATGCTACACCCCCATATGGATGAATTGGAACGACCAACCTCGCTTTACGTGAGTGGTTTAGGGCCTGGTGACAGGTTCAGGATTGAGGTAAAAGTATCCCAAAAATGGCTTGAATTCTCAGTGAATTCGTCCATTATAAGTCATATCCCCATTATATCCCCATTATATCCCCATGATAGTATATCATTAATACATATTATCATATTAATACTAGATCCCATCAATCCCACATGAAATATCCCACCAGTGTATGTATCCCATTACAACCATATGAATTATGTCCCATGAAAGATTAATATCTTGTGACATATAGGATATTATGATAATAGATGATAATTATATATAGATAATTTTCCATGATAAACCATTAATGGATAACCTGTCCATGGCTCATCAATGGATAGTTATCCATTAATTAACCCTGTGGAGGGGTTGATGGGTCCTGGCACCCGGAGGTCTCCACTTTCGTCGCCACGGTGTGGACCTCTGGGCAATCCTTCGTGGTGTGAAACTCAGCACTGGCCACTTTCAATGGGAAATGGCGGGAATAAAACCAACCATGGTGCCGGGATAGTCTGGGTGTTGACTGGGGTTACAATCAGATGTATAGTTTAACTTACATATTTACATATTTGGGTGTGTCCAAAGAAGAGTCTGAATCTAGGGGATGGGCCTATTTGGCCCCACCAAATTGCCACTAAACAATGAGTCAAATGATGATCAACTGCAGTGATGTGGTTTTTGGACAAACCCATGAGCCTAGATGAACATAAACCCATGGCGGATCCTTGTGGTTGTCGAGTGTGGGAATCACCAAGTAGAGCCATTAGAACCACTCCAGAACATGGAACTTGCTCATGACTTGCAGCTTTGAATCTTCAAAAACGGGAACAAACCACATTTTTTGGTGTATAATTCTCATTATATATATATTTTTTTTTTTAGATGGTTGCCCAAAATTGTTTATGAAGAACATGTTCTATGACGATGCCCAACGGCCAATATTCTGGTTGAAAACACCAACGGATGAATCCCTAGGGCGAAGGACAGCCCGCCTTTGTGCCTGGTGTTCCTGGTAGACCTGCGCTGAGGGTTGAGAAGGTTAGTGGGTTAATTGGTTGCGATCTATCTGGAGGAATTGTTCTGGATCTAAATATATCATAATATGTCTATAGAATCATTAATTATCAAAATCATTAGCTCAACTTAAATCTTGTTGAATCTTGTTCAAGGTTGAAGTTCATGTTTTTTTTTAAACCATGTTCAAGCATGTTCAAAAAAAGGTTGATACCCTCTGATAATTTAACATAGCTATTGAAAATGGCAATTTATAGTGGATTTACCCATTGAAAATGGTGATTTTCCATAGTTATGTTAGTTTACCAGAGGGTAACCACCAAGCCGTTTCATTTCAACATGTTTCCCTCCGAGAGGATTTTCCACCAAGGACCTGAGAGGTGGACGTCTTTGGTGTTGTCGATTGAGTCTGCGGGAGGCCGATCTCATCCTGTGACTCACAGCAACCAAATGAAACCTATATGAGGTCTACAAAACTGGGACATAACATATCATAAAATGTACTGTAATAACATGTCATAACTGTCATAAAATGTCATGAGTCATGATTCATAAATATTCATAAATATTCATAGTGACTGTCATGGTAGATCTGTTTTTGTGTCTAATTTTGTTGGGCGGAAGCTCCATCATCATCTTGCCGAGCCGAAGCCCTTCATATTCAAAAGCAGGAACTCTTCCGATGGGAAAAAAACAGACCAAGAAATATGTGGTGCGCAATTCACAGACAAGATTGGATGCGGTAGATGAAGTTGTTTTTTTTCAACCAACAATGGCACTTAAATCTTAAATGTGACGGATGGAGTTGATTTTTTTTCAACCAACAATGGCACTTATATTTTTATGTGACGTGGGCCAAGAATTGGTTGGATCCCTCTAATGCCAAGGATGTAAAGAAGTGCGTGTGAGATGTGTATTTTTTGTGTGTCACTTGCTTACTGTACATTAATGTACTTTTCATGTTTGGAGTCCCTTCAGATCTCTTCAGTCCCTAACACTTTGCCTTTGTTGCCTGATAATCTTTTCTCGGAAGGATTCCAACCGCACCGTTTAAGAGCTCATGTTCATTTCGGAACACAAAAATCCAACAAACTTCGGATGACGGAGACCATTTTTGCAAGTTGAGATGTCAGAATGGGGGAAATGCTTTCCGGCCTGACAGACAAGGTGCTGGGCAAATCCAGGCCGTTCAATGAGTTTGTCACATTGAACCACTCCAGAAGACTTTAGGTAGGTGGGGATGGGTTAAAAGGATTTCAAAGGTAATACCTACAGTGGATGGAAGAAATCCTGCACCAGCTGGTGGACGGTTTATCCCATTCTCATCCCATTATTTACAGTGTTTCATAGTTACCAGTAGTATCCAGTAGTTGCCAACTGGGGCTATGATTCCTTCCATCCACAGTATCTATGATTTTCCCATTAGTTTTGTTAAAAATCACCACTGTCAGTTGAAGCAGAAGAGCGAGCTCAAGGACGAGGCACCCTACCTTTTCCACTTGCTGCAGGTGGAAATCACCATTCTTTGTGATGGAAACACACCAGTTTTTTTTGCACCAGAGGCAAATCATGGTAGATCATGGTAAATCATGGTAGATCATGGTAGATCATGGTAGATCATGGTAGATCATGGTAGATCATGGCAGATCATGGCAGATCATGGCAGATCATGGTAGATCATGGTAGATCATGGTAGATCATGGTAGATCATGGTAGATCATGGTAGATCATGGTAGATCATGGTAGATCATGGTAGATCATGGTAGATCATGGTAGATCATG
>Ga0126342_10015467_pt1:0-5000 | contig 13377 bp, 15 predicted proteins | sample Cyp1metagenome_FD_92528 | JGI IMG/M metagenome (GOLD analysis project Ga0126342, IMG submission 92528) | Coral microbial communities from Lord Howe Island, Old Settlement Bay, Australia - Cyphastrea 1 metagenome | ecosystem: Host-associated > Invertebrates > Cnidaria > Coral ...
TCATGGCCGGGCGCTTTGCCCTTACGCAGCTTATCAATGGCAGTTGAAAGTTCTACCGAGGAAATTTCTGCGAGGGGTAGGGAAGGGCCCATGCGTAGAACTTCGCTGTTAATGGACTCGACGCGCGCTGCGGATAATGTAGATGGCGCCCAGCGGTCTAATGCGTAGTGATCTCGAAAAGCGATATGCGTTTGGGACCAGGGGACAACTACACCATCGCGCACTAAGCGTGTACGCCGTGCCGAAAACCTTTTTTTTTGCTGGCGGACCGTGAGCCACAAATTGCGCTTATGTGGGGTGTGATCTTGTTCCAGCACCTCGAGATGAAGAAGTTCACCAACACCAAGACCTTGAGGCCGAAGAACGCCTCCTTCATCTTCTTGGCCGAGTTCATCGCGATCATCGTGACGTCGTCCGAGGCCGCCATGGACGACATGGTGAACTTGAAGGTCCTCATCATCTGTCTCCCCTGCAACTGCAAGATCACCGTGTTGATGACGTCGTTGACCAATCTGCACTTGGACAAGACGAGCAGGTTGGCGAAGGGGAACAGCATCCCCTGCCCCATCCCGCTCATGATGGTGATGGCCTGGGGCGACTTCGTGGTGTTCTCCTTCAAGTACTCCATCTCGGTCATGTTCGTGACGTAGTCCTCCATGAACTTCCTCTGCATCGACACCGGCAAGCAGCAGATCTTGGCGCCGAACGCCCTGGTGATGCTCATCATCAACTCCTCGATCTGCTTCGGCAAGTTCATCGCCACCAAGAGGTACATGAAGGAGCTCATCAAGAAGCTCGGGGAGTACTTGGACGTGTCCGTGTTGTAGGAGATGAAGAAGTTGAAGCTCTCGACCATGTTCCCCATTTTCTTGATGTCGTTCTCCAGGTTGATCTGGTGCAACACCTTGTTCTTGATGCTCACCATGTCCTCAGAGAAGAGGGAGCCCAGGCTGGCGAAGAACTCTTCGACCAAGGACAAGGACATCCTCAAGAAGATCTGCTGCGTCAAGATCTCGCGCTCTCCCCCGATCTGGTCCTTAGCGAACAACGAGAAGATGGCCAACAACACCTCCTTCTCCTCGAGGTAGCTCCAGAGGGTGCTCTTGATATTCTTCTCGTTGAAGAAGATGAAGATCAAGTTGCTGATGACGTCCGACTTCTCGAACTTGTGGCAGATCTCGTGCTTGGACAAGTGGTCCAAGCCGGTCGACAACAAGGACGTCTTGTTGGAGGCGCACTCTATCATCTGCTTGGACATCATCTTCAACAGCGCCTCGTTGTAGTGGAAGTTGGAGGTCATGGCCTTGGTCGCGACCTTGTCCCCCATCAGCATGTAGGCGTCCTTGGACCACTGGAACTTCTGGTCCCTGGACAGCATGAACGTCATCAAGCTCTCCACCGTGCTGGGGATGTCCCCGGTGAAGAACTTGGACCTGAAGTCCGTCTTGTCCATGCTCCTCATCTTGATCCAGCGCATCTCGGACTCCATGAGCTTCATCATGATCTGCCTGGACTTCGTCAGCAACGCGCCCTTGTCCTTCCTCAACGTGTGCCCGGCCGAGACCATCTCCAGCACGAAGTCCAACTCCATCTCCTTCTCCCCGGTCAGGTCGGGCATGAAGAGGAACTTCCCCTCCTTCGTGAACTGCTCCTGCGTCATCTTGTGCCTCTTGGCGAACAACCTCCTGCTCCAGTTGATCAACAGCAGGGTGAAGGAGCTGTCGATCGAGGTCCACCTGGACATGTCTACCAGCTTGTTGAGCAAGTCCTTCATGTTGGCGAAGAGGGAGGTCGAAGCGCAGCAGTTGACCAAAGAAAATGCAACACATTGAGCTAAAGGCAAAATTGCAAAACATATCAGGCAATGCAGTTGTTTTGCAGTTGTTTTCGCTTGCTTTCATTAACCAAAGAGAAATATCTGTATATAGTCTATGAAGTTGTATGCCTGTGCTACATTCCCAGCAAACAATACTTTGAAGAAATGAGGTTCTTCAAAGAAGTGCAATTTTCCTTACAAAAGCATTCACTTCAACCAAAAAGTTGTTGTTATTTACAGGATGGTGGTTGCTTTTGAGCTAGTATTTTTTTTCACGAAGGAATCTTTTTGTGAAGGTTGGATTTTTTAAAGAACAATATGTGTTATCTGCGATGTGTATCGTGTTCTAAAGTGCAATATTCCTGTCTTTCCTTTGTCATGGTAACGTTCCTTCAGGCAGATGCTGATTTATTCAAAGATTGACTACTTAACTTAAAGTTGCAGTCGTATTTAAACGGTTTAGTTTTACAACAGAAACAATAGTGTCAAAATATGCACTGTGTCCTTTAAAGATGTAACCTTCCTCTCAAAGAAGCTCAGCTGGCCTTTATGTTTGAAAGTAGCACCGTTTCTTTGAACAAATGCAACGCTCCTTTCAAAGAAACCCAGCTGTCATCTGTTTGGAAGGAACAACATTGTTTGAAGGAAAGGCTTTACTCACCAAAATTGAATCAGCTGCATCTTTTGAAAGTTACACCATGATCTGAAAATATGTAACAGTCCTTTCAATCACACCATTTCTGTGTGAATATGTAACACTCCTGTCAAAGAACTCCAGCTGCGCTCTACTGGGACAGGAACCACTTATTTGAAGGAACGGTTTCCTTCACCAAAAACATAATTTTACATCCCCAAAGGCTTCACACCTGAAACGGAAAATTGCACATCCCCAAGGAATACTGCGCATGTTTAGCATACAATATTTTTTAAAGTAATGATTTCACAAGAATGCCTTGGGGGCAAGATGAATCAGATTTGGTTTGGATTAATCTGGATCAATCCTAAGGAATCAACAATCCAAAGAAACAAAAAAACAAAGAAACCAACAAAAACAATGTTTTCCAGACTAGTCTGAACATGCCTAGATTCAAGTAGTCCCCCCTTTTTTTTGTTTTGGGTGATTACACTCTAAGCTCTATTTCCACTAGAAAAGGCTTGTGTATGGACAGCAAAAGGCCAATATGGTTTTAGATAATGTAATGTATTTAGGGAAACAAATTGCCTTTTGCGCGCCCACAACAAGCCTGTCTGTATTTCTAATAGAAAAGGCTTGTGCATGGACAACAAAAAACATAAGATCATGTAATATATCGACAACAAACAATGAATGTATACAAACAATTTGTGATTTCAGCGCTGGCAACAAGCCTTTCTGGAAAAAAATGGCAAAAGGCTGAAATAGGTTGGACAATTGCTTAAAACCAATGACACAAGGCTGAAATAATTTAATGGTAATATGATTACATATGATATACCATGTAGATAGATAGATAGATAGATAGATAGATAGATAGATAGATAGATAGATAGATAGATGTATAAACACAGACTAAACACACTACAAGAGAATAATCAATACATAACATTGATATAATTATACAGTATCAGTACAACATAATACTAGTAATATGAAATAAACCAATAAATTATCAAAATACAACACGAAGACATTCCGACGGTTTTGATCTACTGGTTGTCCAACCAGTTCAATGTATCTTTCACTAACCTGACATACTCCACGCGCCATGGGAAATGGAACTTCGTTTTGTGGAGCCCGCCCGCCCTTTCGCGGAGTGGTATGACCCACCCAAAGCATTTGCTCAGAGTTTGATGAACCATTTCCCAATCGCAAAGGACCCAAGAAACAAACATGAAGAAACCACCCTCTAATATACAATAATCAATAATATACATTTCACGTCATTTTACACTCCATTCCATACATAAACGATTGTAAAGATCTGTAGAACTATCCGCGCAACTGGCTTTCAGAACCTGAATCTATTTGAATCAGGTTCCACCAAACAGCCTGCACCAGCTTACCTTCACATCTATGGAATCTCGATAATTAGGTGGAGTCTGGAGGGGCCTAAGTGTCTGAATTCCAGGTACAAATGGTCCAACACAGTTGTTTTTTTTTTTTTTTTGGGGGGGTAGTTAAATTTAACATGATTTAACTATTTAACTTACCATTCGATTTTTGGGGTTGTACAATGTGGAGCCATTCCCACATAATCGACTCTAGTTGTTACTCTAGTTGAAATCCTCCGAGTAACTAGTTGTAGTAGGTTCGTCCTCTCTTATACAAACATGGCCAGAAAATACTACAGTTATCTGCGGTTGCAAATGATTTCCCTCCTCTCTCTCTCCATCGCCCTCTCCAAGAGTTCAGCCTGAGGCTAAAGGCGAGCCGTTGGCCCCCAACTCAGGAACAGCACATCAGCAGACTAGATCACAACATGGGCATCGTGAAATGACCCGCAGGCTACTTTAAGCGGTCCATTTAATGCTTGGGAATCTCCAGTTGGTAAATGGTTAACAACAAACGCTAGTAACCAATATATTATTAGGATATGATATATCATGGTATATCGCATCCAGCAGTTCATTCCCTCATATGACCCTTATATATATAATATATACATATGTATATGTATATGTATGTATGTATGTTATATAACTGGCTTCTCTGCAGGCTGTTCAGCCAGTGCCAGCGCTGTGGTCATATTACGACCACCGCCTGGCTAAGCATCGCCAGCACCGCCAGCGCGGCCAGCGGGGCCCGATTCACCGAGATGTCGTCGTCAGCCACCGTGACGCTGACCACCTTCTGCTTGAAGGTGCCACCTGTGGACGTTGGCGCCAGCAAGCTACAGAGACTCGCACGTACACAATATGTACGGTTTATTACAGACCTGCAATCATAATCAATCACATACATAATATGTAGTGTACACATGTGATGTGCGACATGTCTGTATGCAAATGCAGTCATATGCGCTCACTGTGGGCTTGTTGGTTGAAGCCCTGGCCTGCCACTTGTCTCATCTCCGCATCCAGAAGCTCGTTGAACGTTGGAATATCTATGGTGCTGAGCTTCTCTTGAACCGATGTCAATGGAATGCTGGGCGTGTCTTCCGAAGTGTACGGAATGGTGATGACATACGTCATGGTGAGGTAGCCC
>Ga0126342_10015467_pt1:10000-13377 | contig 13377 bp, 15 predicted proteins | sample Cyp1metagenome_FD_92528 | JGI IMG/M metagenome (GOLD analysis project Ga0126342, IMG submission 92528) | Coral microbial communities from Lord Howe Island, Old Settlement Bay, Australia - Cyphastrea 1 metagenome | ecosystem: Host-associated > Invertebrates > Cnidaria > Coral ...
CGAATTTGACAGGCGACACCAAAAGCACAGCCTTGGCGTACCCCAGAAGTCGGTGTGACACTTCTCAACAGAATTCATCTGTTGACACTCTGAATGGGTTCCAATGCACATCAAGAAACGTCACGGAACGTCCATACAAACTTATTACTGTCATTATATGTTATCACTAAGACATTAAGACTATGTCATGATTAGCAGTAGCAGTAGCAGCAGCAACAGCAGCATACAGATTAGGACCACCTTTGTCTGTATATTCCAAATTCGGTATGGCCACAAATCGCCACTCATAGTTCATGAAATAACACCGACGGTTCACCACTATGGTCGAAACTTTCCACCATCACATTCCACCAAGCATCTTCACCTTTGTCTTTTCCTATCTGTCTGCGCTCCACTCCATCCACTCCCTTGAGACGATGTGGAAAAAAGATGCCTTCTCGCAACTGGATCCCCCTTAGAGGGCTGGTTCTCCGCTTTAATCAGTTTAACCATGTTCAACCCAGATTCCAACCCTGATTGGAGTGTTTCTAACCTTATCCCTTCACAACCACCTGATCCCAGCTGCCCGGTCGCCAGGACGCTTGATGAAGACGAAGAGAACTTCTCGTAGCCAGTTCCACCGCAAGCTAAGACCTTGACCTTGACTCGGATCTGCTGCTCGGGCACGTGGCTAGTGGCTGGGCGGTTGAAGAAATGGCGGGCTGTTGAAAAATCTGAGAAATGTGATGCTAAAACATGAGAAAAGCATGCACAAATCTAATTTGTAATCATGGAGAAACTAGCTAATTATACGTATGTATACACACACACATATATATATTTTATCATACCCACCGTTTCGGAATCATAGAGAAATTTCCTCTTCCAACAAGAACACAAGGACAAGTTGGACATTTGAGTTGCCAGGTTAGATTCCCGAAGGGAAAGCGGCTGGGTCCTGAGTGGTGGGTTCTACTTTCAGCTCTGCAACATATATCGAAATACTACAGTAATATACAGTACAGTAATCCTTTTGGATTCTTCAGGATCATCGTCCCAAACATGGGGAAAACAAACCTCGATATCCTCGATCTGAAATTAAACACAATCCATTGCAAACGATGTAATTACTGACATTTACTGACGTTATCATGCCCGCTCACTATCGTGGGGAACGATTTCAATTCAGATAGGGTTCCAACGGCACTAAAGCACTATGCAAAGAGCTATCAAGGGTAATGGTCAAATACAGTATGCATACAAATGGAGGGTACTTTACAGCAAGACCCCAGGTTAGCCTGTATCCAGGGTCCGGGCGTTACCGCAAACATAAATACACAATGTTAGGGCCGTAGTGGTATGCATGCAAATCTGGCAACGCCAACGTTTGGCATGTCTATGCTATGCCCCAATCCATTGGCTTAGGAGCCTGAATTTTGCACACATTCGACACGCTTTGCAAAGGTTTCACCCGTTCATTCCATTGTTTGGTCCTGGGCTGAGCCACTCTCATGCGGTATCAGCTGCAGCTGAGGATACAACCCGCTGATTGCCAGTGTCTGCCACCTGGACATCAACACATGAACCGGTTGAAAGTTGCTGAAATTGGAGGCTCCAGCTGCCTGTAACAGAGGCTGGTTGGACATGATGTTGTGGCCAAACCGAATCACATACCGTATGACGTCTGTGCAAATCTCGGCTGCTGACATGTGCGAGGGCGGAAAACCACATGCTGGTTTCCAGACCCAGTGCGGAGGGTTCCTTGACAATCATGATTATATATCATGGTTATATATATCAGGGTTATGGACTATATATATATAGGGTTATATATTGTATGTGTATATATATATATTGCACACACACACACATATATATACATAAATATGATTGGCCATATGATTGTACTTGATTACATATGTATATGTGTGTATGTATTGAATAGGTATCACCTTCAAGGGGTACAGTACAACTTGGTACTACACCCGCTTCACCGACCCAGGCCCCATGACCCATCGCTGCGCACCAGTGCTCCAGTAGCGTCAATGGCAATGCCCTGAGGCCCATTGTGAAGCGCATGAAGAACAAATTGTAGGTCTAGTGAGTCTAGTGGAAAAGGTTGTGTTGATGCGTCACTCTCGCAAAGGCCATGCACCGCACTTTGCGCATGGCGTGTTTTTTCAGCTAAGAAATCACCAAAGTCCATTTCATCAACAGCCATTTCAGGAACCTAAATTGGAGGTACCTACCATATAAATGTAAGGGCTATGTAAGGCAATATCCCCACCAAATATGGCCTGAAAAATAGTACAGTAGCTCCATTTTAGGATCCTGAAATTTTCACTGATTTCAATAGGCCTGGACATGGACAATCCCAGGTCACCATACAGCACCTCGGTCAAGGCAGCTGGTTGCAACAGCATGCAACAACTTATGACCTCATTTGGCACGTACAAATACTGTATAGTAACTATAGCAGCTTTGAACTTGTAGATGTTCAACTTTCTTACTCAAATTTTCTCAGTCATGACATGTTATGAAATGTGGTCTGGGCCGGTTGCATTTTTGAATGATGATGGAGGTGCCGCAGTGCTCAGCAGTTGATGATTCAATTTCAGGACCAATTTCACACATTTCGCCGTTTGGTTTTATCATATTTTTTTCCTTATTAAATAGCCATTTTGAGGGCATCCTGTATTTTTGGACAAACCCAAATATTAAATATATCAAGTTGGTCAAATGCGTCCCACTTTGTCCCCATATATATATATATATATACAAGTACAATATCCGTATGTTTATATTTGCCGCCTTTGTTGTCGTCTTTTTTCCATGCTCTGACTGCGTGGTGTGTCGCCAGCGCCAACTGCAACTGTGCTTTTCAGCAAGCAGTTGCTGCCCAGTTGGACCAAATGAGAGATCAGTTGCCGCTGGTTACAATTATGTCCCGGACTTGATGCGAAGGCCACAGTGATTTGGAGTATGGAAATAGTAAGAAACATATTCTTCAGACTTCAGGGGAGTCCCTGGTTTCATGGTACCTGTCAATGTCCGGTGCCGGCCAGAGGATAGCCGCAGTTGCGCGTCCAATTAGGTGAAAATGCGCAACAGTTATATCGCAATCGCGAAATTTCGCCGAGATTCTTGACGAGCTTGAATGCCAAGATGGTCCAAACGCTGCAAGTAGAATGGATCAGGAAAAGTGGTTGGTGGGTGAGTGATCCACACCAAAGAAATAATAAAGAAATAGATAGGTAGATACAGTAGATACAGTAGATACAGTAGATACAGTAGATAGAGTAGATAGAGTAGATAGAGTAGATAGAGTAGATAGAGTAGATAGAGTAGATAGAGTAGATAGAGTAGATAGAGTAGATAGAGTAGATAGAGTAGATAGA
>Ga0126342_10015468_pt1 | contig 13377 bp, 13 predicted proteins | sample Cyp1metagenome_FD_92528 | JGI IMG/M metagenome (GOLD analysis project Ga0126342, IMG submission 92528) | Coral microbial communities from Lord Howe Island, Old Settlement Bay, Australia - Cyphastrea 1 metagenome | ecosystem: Host-associated > Invertebrates > Cnidaria > Coral ...
ACGGAAGGGTCAGAAATCAGTCAGAAACCAGTCAGAAACCTGTCAGAAACCGGCCAAGCGCGAGTATCTGTTTCTTTCCCTCGCTCTCTCTCCCTTTCTTTTGCTCCCCCCCTCTCCTTTGTGGTCTTTTATTTTTTGTTTTAGATATTATATTATACATATCCCTACTAATTACTACTAATTACTACTAATTACTACTAATCTACTACTACTAATCTACTACTACTAATCTACTACTACTAATCTACTACTAATCTACTACTAATCTACTACTAATCTACTACTACTCCTACTACTACTACTACTACAACTACTACTACTACTACTACTACTACTAGGATTCATTATTTAATACATAACTTATATTTTTTGTATATGATCTGATCAACGAAGAACAAACCCTTCCGCGATTGCTCACTGTGGTACCGCGGTTGCTACGCGATTGGCTCAGCGATTGAGGGCTGTCCGGGAAAAAGGATTTTGGACAACCCCCATATATATAAATATAATAATATATAATTATATACATATATATATATATATATTCATTATGTATAATTGATATTGATTGACTAGCTAAGAAAATGATAATTTTTGAAGGGCATCATAAGTTTGGCCATGATCATTTTCGAACGGAGATCTGGGATATTGACGATCTCGGGAGAGATGTCGGAGGCAGACAGGTTATCCATTTCCCCGAACAACTTGAAAGACCCTCTGGTCATGAAATGTGGCAATGGAAAAACAATTATACCGCATTATTATTCTGTAATTACCAATTTTCCCATTAAAAATGGTGATTTTCTATAGCTATGTTAGTTTACCAGAGGGTAATATAATATGTATAATGTTGTCCCATTGAAAACCCAGCGTAAATGGTGGGATTTCCCAGCTTTGCCATGTTTGATTTTCGATTTGGGTAGTGCCAGTGCCGTTACTTTTTTTTTTTATCCATCCTTTTCCATCCTGGATTACGTCCGTCATTTGTGATGAATCTTCCGAGGATTGGCTCTCCCAGATAAAACATGTTTTATGTAGTTTCCAGTGGCAGTGCTATCCGTTCTTCTGTGAGTTGAAACAACGAAAACCGACGTTGAGAGTTTCAAGAAACATTGGGAACATTAACAAAAAAAGAAGAGGTACCCTCTGGTAAACTAACATAACTATGGAAAATCACAATTTTTAATGGGAAAATTCACTATAAATGGTCATTTTCAATAGCTATGTTAAATTACCAGAGGGTAAATTTGAGTTGCCATTTTTCGAAGCTTGCCCAACAAAGAACACACTGATCCACATCATTCCACATCTAACATCATGTAACATGTTCCTGGAAAATTCTTGTGACTCTGTGACTGCCATTGGAATGCAGGATGCGGCAGACCCGCCGATTGACACCACCAGACTGCACGAGGTGGGTCCGATCGTGATTTCAATGACAATATGTTCATGCTTGGCAAGATGAGCTGTCCTCATTCCTGATGAGTTGATTAGTGATCAGGGTGACAGGTTTTTCGATGAATTTGGAGAATGGAAACGCACAAATGAGGCCACATTTGAGTTTGCACACGACCTAAACTGGTTGGTGGTTTCAAACATTTTTTATTTTCCATAATATATGGGATAATCCTTCCCATTGACTAATATTTTTCAGAGGGGTAGGTCAACCACCAACCAGTAAAATACTTGGACCAATTTTCACTTTACGGATCACGTACGGCAAGCTTCCCCAACATGCACATTCCTGACACAACATGACACAACACTCCCAAAGAGACGGTAAGCAGTGGGATTGATTCCCAAGAGTAAACCACAAAATACGAATATACACATATTGTAAGTAGATATAAGTAGATATAAGTAATAAGTAGATTAATCTATATATATAGATTAATATATATATATATGTATATAATTATAGTGCATATATGTGTGCAAACATACGAATCCAGACTGCAGGTGGCATCCTTGCTCTCTGGCCTCTGTCGAGGCGAAGCGGCGAAGCGAATCAGGGAGACTGGTGGATGGGGTATTTTTATCATTGGTATATCGCCAAGAATGGGTAAGAACAAAAGATCAAATGATGGGAACAGATATAGTAGAAACCAATAATATGTATGTATGTAATTGTATATATAATATAGTAGAAACCAAGAATTGGTATATCATTGGAACAAAAGATCAAATGATGAGAATAATCATAAATAATGGGATATCAAAGATAATTATCTTACCCATATGATATCCATTGACATGAAAAATCGCCATCTTTTAATGGGATCCATTAGATACATTAATATCAAAGATCAATATAAATGGGTATGAAATTGGGATAGATGAGAAAACATGGGGGATACATATATGGGATAAAATGGGATAGATGCTAACAAGCATATGAAAGAACATATTAAGGATACATACAGACCCATGAGATATCCCTTAAATTAGTTTATGGGATATCTGTTGTTGATATCGGCGTTTCATCAGGAATGGGTGGGATTATCAATAGGTTCATATTGTGGGTGAAATATGTTGTTTAACATATTTTAACATATCCTCTCATCATATTCCAATGATGTTGCCAGTAATATCTTATTCTTGTTGGTAAATTGATATAAACATAAGCATCTCCATTTTTTGTTGTGATGATGGATGAGTCAACAACTCCTTGACGTGTTTTGCAATGTGTGGCTCCACCAGCGCTGCTAGCTCCAGGGCGCTTGCACTGCATGTGCTGATCGCCAGGACAGTGCACTCCGGTGGACGTTGAGATGATGTCATTGAAGTCTATATATACTGCATATATATATGATAATATATATATATATACATATATATATATATAGATGTGAATGATATAAAAATGGGGATACAAGAGAATATTCAATATTTATGGTGATATACATGATATGGTGATATGGGCTATATAAAGCCAGCCATCATTACTTGCTGATGGGGCTAACCATCCCACGACGACCCAACTTTTGGAAAGAAACATGATACAGGGCTACTTCATAGAATATGTATGTATACATATATATATACGTATATATATATACATAATTACATACATACATATTATATTATCTACATACAGTATATATATATATATATATTCATTAGACATATGTATGGCATACAGGATGTGTGTGTGGGTGTGTTTCCTGAATGTGTTGGACCTTCAGAGTTCCTGCGGCCTTGGCATGTCGGCTTGGCCGTCCCACACCTTTCATGGGTGGAGGATCACCCTGCAGATCGTTTTTGTCCCCCGGTTCGTGGGGGTAAGATGGGGTAATCCCATACGTTTCCATATGATGTATATATATATATATATATATGTATTTATATGAAAAATCTATGCATGGTTAATTACATATATATATATATGTATAGTGTGTTGTAACCATGGTTAATTACTACACCACCAGGATATGTTTCAGCCCAGTGTTGCCCATGTTGTTCGCCACCTTTGTAGCAGCTGCAGGAGACGATACCAAGAGTCGTAGTTCTCGCCTCCAGTGATGATGCTGCTGATAGAAAACCCAAATGGAGACAGCAAGAGATAGCTTGGTAAAAACCGTGTTTCCAAACGCAAAAAGGACTCGACGCATAGGGCGCATAAGGACGCTGGAAGCTCAGGTTCTTATGTTCGTAGCCTTTCAGAATCAAATATGAATCAGAGATGAAATAGTGTAATTCAGAAGAAACAGATAGAAAACTGGTACAGTGACTCACTGGGGTCGCTCAAAAAGCGCGTGCAGTTTCCCACGCTGCCTGTGCTAAGCCAGCATTCTCCATCAGCATCACAAGGATGCCACAGCCATTCGCAGTCGCAGTCGCAACCATTGTCCCTGTGGGGGACGGGTCAAAAAATTGGGTGGATCCAAGTCCCTTTTTGGAGCGCCCCAGCATTAACCATGGTTCTGAAGACCTGCTCAATGGGTTTATGCGGAATGCCGCCAGCAAAATAAACCCATGGATTTCCGTAGCTACGTTAGTATAGCAGAAGGTACTTATGAAGCTAATGAACTGTAAACCATTATGAATCAGAAACCACCACGGAAACCAGTAATTACCGCTACAAGTACCATAAGTACCACTAGTCAACCTTGCTACTCTTGTTGTCGTTGTTGGTGAAGTTGCACGGTGCCAGCAGTCGTGCCTGCATGCACCTGCCATGACTGAAAAAGAGATCACTCAAGAAAGACATGAAAAGGGACCATGTCGTGTAGATCATTTTCTTGAAAAGACATGGATTTTCCATGTTTATTCTGGTTTGCTGGAGTGTTTTTTGTTATCATATGTTATATATGATTATATGGTTGCAGCAAATAGGCACATCATCACCAAAGTCCCGATCCTAAGCACAAGTTGCCAAGCAGTAAGCAGTGAGCAGTGGTAAACCAAAGTCCTCCGTTTGGGAGCTCCTGAAATGGTACAGAGGGGCCTACCCTATACATAATCCAATTGATTGGTTGTTTTTCAATTGGGAAACCAATGGTGAGAAGAGGTACTGCTATTTGGGAAACACCCATTGGTTTCGTGTTTTGACTCACCCTTATTGGAGCTTCCTCACATCGCCGTTTTGGCTGCAAAGCTTTAAGCTGAAGGGTACGGGTTGTCATTGGCCCCCCTGGGCTGCCATACATAGTTACCAGCTGCTTTCCAGATGGAGGCACTACAGATTGCACTGATTGCACTAACACAACGAGTCGTGTCAGAAAATGTATGGTGGTCGCAATCTTGGGTTTCCTGAGGATATCGTATACATTCGTTGTTTTCGGCTCCTTGACATCTCCAAGAAGGGCATGTTGATTTTTCACCTCCCAAGCATCAAGCATGGGATGATCACAACAAAATTGCCAACCCCCAAGAGTCGAAAAAGTCGAAGACTTGTTGTCTCTAATTTCCATCTAATTTCCATCTAATTTCCATCATTTACGTCTCGCTTCCATGTGATTCTTGTATATTTTTCTTGGGGCCACACAGGTTGAGATGGAGACAGCAGATGCCAGGGCCCGAGTGGGACCCAAGGGGCGGGCTTGATGTTGGTCCGTCCCTAAGATTCGTTTGGGATTCCCATCAAGCTATACTGGTTGGTGGTTTTGAACATGAATTTTATGACTTTCCATATATTGGGAATTTCATCATCCCAACTGACATTTCATATTTTTCAGAGGGGTTGAAAACCACCAACCAGTATATCAAGCTGTACTATGAAGTACTATGCATCACTAGAAAAAAAAGTCATGAAATGTCATGAAGCATCAGATCTTCCAATAAAGTGACTAGCCAGTACTATGAAGCTGAGGTCATTATGAACCTGGGATTGACTGGATGACCCCTCTGTCAAACAGGTGTTCCTTATTGTCTTTCGACATTTGAAAGGGGTGAAACATCACTTTTTGCTGCTGAAATAGTGGTCAATCGGTCAACCGCTTCAGTTTAGCAGTTGAAGTCGAAACGATAATTATAGAGGAACAACTAGTGATTTAAAACCTGATCAAGGTTGGAAAAAGATTGAAACCACTTCTCAAGTTCATCAATGTTCTCACCCCGAATAACTGTCCAGATCTATATCACATAAATATTCTGAATACATAATCTGGTTGATGGTTCGGAACATTTTTTTCCATATATTGAGAATACTAATTCCAACTGACTAATATTTTTCAGAGGGGTTGAAACCACCAAGCAGTAATGGCGTCCTAACACTTTGGATCAAGTGCAACACCCCATTTTTTTCGGACCACACAGCGCCAGGCAGAAGTCCTCCGCGCGCGAGAGGCGGGTGACCGGTATCTGGACCTTGGTTACTTGAATGACTACAATGTGAGAGTAAAGCAGTAGTTATTTCATGCCCAACTTGGCCATAAATGATATTCAAATGATTCAAATGCGTGGTATAAACCATGTATAAACCATGAAGATATGAGTGGTTTATGACATGTCAATACATTTCATAGGTCTGCTTGCCATAGTGTTCTGTTCTGGTCTTGATTTCTCAAGGCCCACCCTTTCCCAGTGAAATCCTTGTGCGGAAGCCCTTGTTTGTTCACACTCAAGCCCTGGAAAACCCAGAAAACTCCAGAAAACCCCAAATAAAATCATGGCAAATCCCAATCAAAACCCTGGCAAACCATCGCAATTCGGACGACATGTTTTTCGTTAAAGTCATCTTAACCTAGCTAAGTACTTGGCTTGGGCCAGCAAAACTGTCTCCAATCATCAGCTTATAATTCTCCAAAATGTTTTAGGTTTAGATGGTGTTGGTGTGGGCTTCAATTTGGTTTTTGGCCATACTTTGTGGGATTCCAATGGTGTTTCCAATTAACACCACTAAAACAAAGCCGAAGCCCCAGCAAAATCCCCAAAAATGGCCCAGGGCCATCACTCATTGTCATCACTGAGTTTGTCATCCCACAAACCCCAATTGCCTTAAGAAAACCTACAAAAAACCACCTGGGAACCCATCATCCCATGGGAAGTACCCTAAGCAGCCATCTCAGACTAGCCGTTCATCTCAGGCCATTGGTTGAAGGGAAAATCAACAGGAAGACCCCAATTTTTTGGCCAGGGGTAATGTTTTAAAAGACGCTACTTTCGTGTAAAATTATTCCCTAAATCAATCCATTGAATTCCACACACACGAAACGTGCTGTTGTTGATTAAGTTTTAATATGGATGACATATCATATAATGACCTCAATGTGACGTCACTGGAATGCTGATTAGGATTCCGGGAGTCCTTCCCAAATGGCCGTTATTACGATTACAACCAGCCAGAGTTTAATGGGACTTAGCCATCAACTATAGCGGCTTTATCATGTTTTATGGGGCTTTCACTTCTAAAAGATATGGATTCTGATACATGATGGTCAATGATGGTTGCTTGTCCATGCACAGTTGGGGATTATGCTACTGTACCTAATTTTTTTGGGGGATTGTGATGCCCAATTTCCATGAGGCTAAGCCGCTAAGATCCGCTAAGCCCGAAGCAGTAGATGGGGTCGAGGGGTCAAGAGTCAAGGCCGGGCCAAGGGCCAACTTTTTTAAAACGTAGGTTGTGACATAATAATGACATAGCTATGGAAAATGATGGTTGATTTACCAATTTACTTGTTAAACATGGTGATGCTCCACTTCGCAAGCTGCCAACTTACCGTAAGCTGCCATGCATGTCCCTCGGTGCAGGTGGCGAACTCGGTCCTCGCCAGCTTGAAATCGCAACTGCCGTTTGGCAAAAGACCCTGAGGGTTTTAATGGATAGCAAATCCCAAAGAAGATATAAAAAAAAATCAGTGAAATCCTACCAAAATGGTGGTAAATGCTGGGGAACAATTGTTTACATTGTTGTCATTTTTTTGGGAGGTATTAGAAATGGAAGTCCTAGTACTCGAAACCACACTAATGACCATCCTTAGCTTGGGCTTTTCATCCCCTTTGGCGAACGCATATATAATATTGTAATATGTTATAGACTAGATATATATATATAAATATATAGGAAGTCATCGATCTACAGGCCAAATTATGAGGGTGATGCCCCTACATTCTTCGCACTTGGCACGAGAACATGAAGAGATCCAGTTGCATCCAGCAGAATATCCAAAATTCCGAAGCATACACTGCAGCTTGGTTGAGGATGAGTATTCATATGTATTCATATATCAAGATTGAAAGCGATGAGGTGGGTGAGTCGACCGAGAGATCCGAGGGTTTCTGTGCACAGTGTCAGTGTTCACTCACTTGTGCTTGCCTTCGTAGATAGCTTCCTGCATTGTTGATTTTTTTCCTTGAAACAATTCCCAAGTCATGAGATATATGGGTATGATTGGGGACGTGCCAGAACCATCCAGAACCAAAATGTTGATATATTTTGGGGGAATGAACATCCATATGCCACCTATTTTGGTGTCCACCAGCGTTGACCCATAGCCAGATCATATAACATCATATAACATGATCCTCGCCTTCCAGTAATTTATGAGATAGTTGAGTAACAAACCCCAATTTATCATCAGGCTTTTCATCACCAAAGATTAGCTATCTCAGAGGTAACTGGAAGGTTAGGGCATTATAAACCATCCCCTAAATCACCAGAAATAGGTGGGAATTCAACCATTCCATTCCATCCAAATGGGTGGTTTATGACATTATTTTACCCACATTTACACCTTTCCTAAACTGCTTACCATCTCCCACTGAAAAAATGATGGCAGTCACCGGGGAAGTCCCTGGCAGAACTCGCGCCATGAGGACAGTCCTGAGGGAGTCGGCAGCAGAGACGCAACAGAGGCCATCAACCATTCATGGTCCAAGGAAGGGCACCATAATAAGCCAGCTTAGGTGAAAACAATATGAAAACAATATGAACATCCCAAAACAAATTACATATCAAGTGCTTTCAGTTGTCTCTCAAATTGTTCAGATTTTTTCTTAATGAACAGAAACTCGAAGGGCTCATAATTTCATAATTTTGGGGTGGACTTCCACTCTCAGAAACTCCCTTCCAAAATACAAAGAGTTGAATGACCAAGGGGCCCATTTTGTGATGTGTTTTCCTTTGAGAGCTAAGATGAAATGCATTTTTTGCTCTAAAACTCTAAAACCTAGGTTTCGGAGCCCCTCTACTTTAATACAATATCCGTTAACCATAAGACACTGTAAATATATGTAAATATAAGATAATATATAATAAGTGTTCCTTTTCGGATTGCAATCGGGCCATCCACATCATCCACATCACACATTGCCACTGAAAGTTCCTCGTTGTCAAAGCGCATATAGGACAGTCCCATCAGAAAGCGCCTTCCTCTTCGAATCATGTAGTAACTGTAGTAAATACATGTAAACACAATCATAAACCTGGAACATCCTGGAACTAATAGTGGTATACATCGCTATACACTATATATAGATAAACACAATCATAATGTAGCTGGTTGGTGGTGACTGGAACCATGGAATGGATTATGACTTTCCCATCATATTGGAGATTTCATCATCCCAACTGACTTTAAGTCCATCATTTTTTCAGAGGGGTTAGCAGCAACCAACCACCAACCAGATTATTATTAACCATATAATAACCATTAATAAAAACCATCAATATTAACCATATATAAACCATTATTAACAGTATATTCACTACAATGGGGGGTTTGTAGGTCAACCACCAACCAGTGAATCCCCCAATGTTCCGCAAAAATCGAGTTCATGGCATCGGAGGCAGTGGCTCCGCCTCAGCAGGGAGCTTTTACAGACGGCGCAAAAGCCTTGGGCGGCCCAAGCAACGCAGCCTGGGGGCCTGGCGAAGGAGAAAGGCCTGGGAGTTGTTTTGGAGTTGGAGATTCTGAATATGGGATGTTTCAGTGCCTTTGATGCCAGATTTTGCTGAAACATCTTGAATTTCTGAATATGGAGAAAAATTGGGATGTTTCAGCAAATTCCCGATTTTTTCAATGCCGATAAAAAGGATGTATTCTGAATATGTCTGAATGATTTTTGGTATTTTTATGTATTTTTAAGGATTGAACATGGGAGAATATCTCAGCAAATACACTGCCTTTTTTCGGAAGAGGTTGAGGCTTTTTCAGCTCGACTGATCCCAAGTGACACCACAACATTCTATTTTGAGTTGATCAATCGATCATGGAAGGGGACACTTCTTCGAATCCCAAGTGACATCCCTTGCTTAAGCATTTGTTCAATTGTCCCAGAATCCCTAGCGGGAACTCCATTCTTTTTGGGGTCTGCAAAAATCCCCAAAAAGATGGAAATGTTGGAAACCATGCCATCCTGGAACCACTTTTCGGCATCTTTTTTGTTGGGTACTGTACATGATATACAGTAAAGTCGAGCTTCATGAAAACACCAGCAGCCAATCTGAATCGCCGCAAGCTTCAGGTTGAAGTTGAGGCATGAACAGTTGAGGTGTGGGAAAGCAAAGTGGGATCATCACTGGATTCGAAGGTGTAAAGGATGACTATCCAATGGTGAAGGGAGCACTGATCTGAGCTATGGTTGGATCCAACTTTTTCCAAGGGTGGAGCTACGAGAGCTGAGTTTCCCAAGCAACTTGGGAGAGTCCCGTCCAATCACAGCTGGCAGGCAGCAAAGAGAGGAATTGGAAAAGAAGTTGAAGGACCACGAAATCGGGAAGCCTCGGAACTGAATCCACTCTCCAGTGAGCTAATTGGTCAAGGAAGATTATCTATAATTTATGCTGCATTTATGCTAGTATTATTTACTCAGACTTTTGCAGGGTCTGGTCATTGATCAATTCCCACATGAACCGCCAACTTCCCAAAGTGTCAGTTGTTAATATCTTTGAGTTGAGGTAAAAGGTTTTGGCAAGCACATCGGAAAGAGTGACGCTCCGTTGCTCAGACCTTGCAATTTTCAAACACATTTTTGAATGGGTTCCTCTTCGCTTTTTGATAGTGTAACAGGGTGTCAAATGGCGCTTTGCCCTGCCCTTCTATCATGACATGTAGAAGGCAGCACTACGGGGTTGTGATGATGGCAAGAGTGAAGGTAGCAGTAGCGATATTTCTATCTTTTGCTGCCCTAGCTAGCTGTTGCTCTTGCTCGCGCTGTTGTTGCTTCATGTTGCTTCTGCTGTTACTGTTACAACGTTGCTATTTTACAGTTGCTGTTGTCACTGAACATCAGCATGATCACGAAAAATCAAATTCCAATTTGCCAAACATCACCACCAATAGACATAGCCAAACATCCTGGTGCTTCAACCTCTTCTGGTTGGTGGTTTCCAACATTTTTTATTTCCATAATATATGGGATGTCATCCTTCCCATTGACTAATATTTTTTAAGATGGTAAAAACCACCAACCAGTCTTAGTATTGGATCAAAAAAAACAGCCGCCTTTGTGCCTGCCAGGAAGGAAAGATTGGCTTGTCTTCAGCTGAAGAAGTGGTAGATGGACGACCTCACCAGGTGAATTGGAATTTGATGGATGACCCCGGAATTACCATCTGGTTATGACTAACATAGCGAACTGGAAAGATCCATTTTATAGCTAGGTAAACCATCTATTTCTATGGACCATATATCCATATCTGATTGGTGGTTTGGAACATTTTTGATTTTTCCAGTTGGGAATGTCATCATCCCAACTGACTTTCATATCATCATTTTTCAGAGGGGTTAGCAGCAACCACCAAGCAGATATTCATTCGACGACCTCATTTCCAGTATTTTCCAATCGACCATAATAGACCACACCTTTGTTCTTATTCATCAGACATTCCTTTCCTGGTGACCAAGAAGATGACTGAGCGTTCCAACAAATTAATCAGCTTTGGATCTCCGAAATCAGGGAGAAGTTTGTTGGTCACCAGTGAAACCATCCTTAAACACCTATTGAAACATGTTGAAACTCCATGCTTGATTCATGTTGATCTAAATCTATAACTGGGCGATCCCAAACATAACAATGCATGAGCTCAGATTCGGAGTAGAAACCACATCCTGAAAAACATAACATTATAGATCCTATATATAGATATATGATATATATATATATATATAAAATATCAGTATATATCAGTATATTAAAACTACTACAACATTTGCTTGCATAATGGGTGTGTCTGGCGCCGGAGGCTTCAGGTGCGGCTCCGTCCGAAGCGCCCAGCGAGGTTGATGTTGGGATTGTGTAAGGGGGATTGTATCATCCCAATTTGGTGGTATGGGATATTCATGGATATCCCATTTTTTCTGTAAATTTACGGGTATTTTTGACCATTTTTAGAGCAACAATCACTCCCCCATTTTTGGGGCCGTTCTGTTTTTTTTTTCAGAATCCCTAGAATCTTTGAATACGATTCTGATAGACGGTTGGAGTTTATTGGGCTATATTGCTATATTGGACCGCACATGAACTGATCATATTTCGCAGTCACCGTCCACTTTTTGGGTACATATCTTTTTGGCTACGACTTTTCACCCATGGAACCTGTGCTTATACAACCTGGTCTCAAATTTTGGATGCCACGACATCCAAAGGTCCACATCATCCAATGTTCTTCCACATCATCCAATGTTCTCCATAAATGGATGGGCATGAAATGGTGTGTCCCCCATTTTCAGAAAAAACAACTGCAGTTTGAACATTGGATTCGTTGGAGTTTTAAGTTCAGGCAAGTCTTCCTTGGTCCACACCGATGTTTGCTGCTTACCTTCCCGTTTTTGTTACTGTCACCTTTCCCCCCGAATATTACTAATCGAAACCATACGAACCCCCTGGTTTAGTATTAGTATTGGATCTATTGATGAATAGGGGTCCCTTGAAGCTACCCAATATTAGGGGGATGAGATTAGTTGCTAGTACTTTCTTACATTTGTTTACTAATCAAAAGGTATCCAAATTGGGTTTTCCACCCTCTCTGAGGGCGAGTGCACCTAGCACGGCAACGTCGGCCACGTCACTTCGCCCTGCGGTGAAGGTACAGCTGCAATGGTTGGATGGGAGGGTTCGTGATAGCACCAGCTATGTGGACTACCCGGCCTGCAATCATGTTGCAGCTCAAATAGAATAGCTGTGCAATTCTGGTCATCGACCCCACATACAGCAACTGGTGGTGTTTTGATGAGGACATTCGGAGCTGCATCAAGAATGCCTGGTCATCCATTAATCCATTCACGCATCAGTCTCAAATACCCCTTGTGAATTGTTGCAAATTGGTTTGAGACTTATATCATACGATAAACTTATCTGGAAGTCTGAAACCCGTGACCAAGCCATCCATGGCATCATGACCTCCATCCTTTCAGAATGGGATGAGTTTTCCGCGTTGGAGTGGATCAGCAAATGTGAACACGCACCGCACATGCAACATTTGACATTGCTGTCCATCCGTCACCACCAAGATTTTAGAGCGTAGTGAGCGCCATGTGCACCGCACGTGGCATGGTATCGTGGACTAGGCGATGGGCCAAAGATGTTACGTGGCCACATAGCGAGGTGTCGTTTCACTGAGTACTCATGATTAGCAGGTATTAGCAGATATTAGCTGAATCCAATATTTCAGGGTATTTAACGGCATTTAACCATTAAAGCATGATAACAAATGGGAGTTCCGAGTTTGGCCATTTGACCATCCAAACTAGTTTTAGCCATCAACATGATTGACCTCAATATGGGATGGTTTAATTCCCCACCTGCCAGGTGAGGGTTGTTAGATTTTATGTCAGTTGCCTCCTCCTGCCTCGTCCTCCTCCTCCTCCTCTCCTCCTCTCCTCCTCTCCTCCTCGTCCTCCTCGTCCTCCTTGTCATCCTTGTCGTCCTTGTCGTCCTCGTCGTCCTCGTCGTCCTCGTCGTCCTCGTCCAACTGCGACCCGCGATCCACAG
>Ga0126342_10015469_pt1 | contig 13377 bp, 10 predicted proteins | sample Cyp1metagenome_FD_92528 | JGI IMG/M metagenome (GOLD analysis project Ga0126342, IMG submission 92528) | Coral microbial communities from Lord Howe Island, Old Settlement Bay, Australia - Cyphastrea 1 metagenome | ecosystem: Host-associated > Invertebrates > Cnidaria > Coral ...
AGGTGTGAAGATCTAGATCTGCAGGTGTGAAGGTGTGAAGATCTAGATCAGCAGATGTGAAGGAGTGAAGATGTAGTATAACGGCTGCTTTTTTACGAAGAACCCTTCGCAGGCGCTCTCGGGGAAAATCGGAATGATGGATCATCTTCCAAAGCTTGGAACATGAATCTAATTTCAACAAGCAGCAGGTTAAGATAATTTCACAATATTTCAGATCTCATGCTTCGCTGACCCCACCCAGGTCGCATGAACATCTGATCTTGGGAATCTTGAGGCTCTCGCGTACGTACATGGGCTTGGTGATGCTAGTGTGCATCCCCTGGCAAAATCATGGCCATATATGGCCATGATCGGCTGATTTGCAAAACAATCAGCAAAGGCCCTGCCTTGACAGACCTCAGCGCAAGAGAAACGCTATGGGCAGAGGTCATGACCACAAAGAACTGCACCATTTTGGAGATTTTTCAAAACACATGCATATATGCATGGTGTGCGCGCAAATGTGTGTATGCACATCCAATTATCTATCTATATACACCTGATCAGGCCAACCTTGTGCATTAGATATGTGATTGACAAGTCTTTGTTTCCTATTCAGCGGCCTGCTTGTGACCAAAGGCTTGACTAATAAAAATCCCTTCATACCTCTTCTCTTTTGTACAAAACACACTCACGGAAGATTCTCAAACACCAAATCCCAGGGATACCATAACTTGATTCTCTCTCTCTCTCTCTCTCCTTTTTCATCAGTATCCCCAGCATTCCACGGCTGGATAGCCGGATACCAGCGTTGGGTGCCGGCACTGGATCTTGAGATTCAACTTGTCGCCCGCTTTTCCAAATGCGACGATCAACTGGGCCTCTTTCAGGTCCTCATGAGATGGGATTTGGGGTCTGATTTGGATCATCCAAGATGCTTGAGGTAAAGAGACAGGTTGCAATTTGAAACTTGCAGGTAAGGTACATGACCATGTTACCATGTTCAATTGGAAAATCATCTGCAGTGGGGTCATGAATTCCATTGAATCAGGTCTAAGTTCATCCAAGTCAAACAAAAACAGCTCAAGATGGTGCTTTTATTGGATCCTGCCAAGCCGAAATTTCACCTGCCTCGAAGGGTCCTTGCCCTAGGGGAGAGTAGAGTTTCTGGGCCTTGGAAATCGACCGGATCGGAACTGCACCCCTCAGTTGCACCTGAAAATCAAAGATGTCATGGGAATTTGGCCGGGTCAAATTCTAACTATGAGCATCCAATATCATCCAATTATAAACTTTAATGAAAAATCATGATGTCCGTTGAAGTTGGTGCTTGAGCCACCCCTTGAACAATACTAGTATCAGTGAATTTAGGGTTCACCCCCTATGGGAATCGAACATGACAAGGTCATTTTCCTTTAGATCCGCAAAAACATGAAACCCGAGATGCAGGTGACACAGCTTTTTGGATGATGTCAACTCCGAAGAATTCAACCCCTGGGTTGTTGTGTATTTGCGCTATTTTCTTGCCGTTTTTGCGGAAAACATCTCTAATACATCAATCGGGGTTTGTCAATCCAGGATTAGGATTCCTAATTAAAAAAAAAAACACTCACTGTACTATTCCAGGATTGGGATTCCTTTGATTCCAGTATAGATTCAAACCAGCCAAATCATTGATTCAATGAACAGCCACTATACTATGCCACTATACTCTCAGTTTATCTTTACTTAAGGTATACTTAAGGTATATCGTATACCGTCTACCTCTCAAATATCAAAAACAATCATCAGGAGTTCTGTTGATTAAGGATCCTCCTGTGTTTACGGTACCTTCCCAGCTCAGTCGTCCAGATCACTGTGGCTGGGCACCATGGGTTTCAGCTCCTTCTCCGTCTCCAGTTGTGTCAGGATCTGCCATGAATGTAGATCATTTCCGAACTCGAAAGTCATGGCTTTCCATGGCTATTTTTTGGAGAGTACCATTTGGGTGGCACCAAAAACTAGCCATGAAACTAGAAAAACACATGCATGACAAAACAAGGGTTACCGTTGGGTTTACCAAACCAACTTAATGAGATGATGAGAGCTCATGATACGTGATACTGCCAATTTTGCTTGGTGCTTGCGGATGACCATCCTAGGCTAGGTACGAAATGGTGCATATGCATATAGTACCAAATGACCAAATGATTTGACGATTGCTAATCGCTGACAACAGGTCCTTCAACCCCCAGGCGGCGCCTCTGCCAAGGGAATTGAACACCGCGCCAGTGCTGGGTGGAACCTCAGCGGGATCGCCATGCACCCAACTGGGGAGGCCGTTGGAAAGCAATCACAATGCACAATCAGAATGCACTGGGAAAACAATCCTGGATTTAGCTTGCAGATGCCACAGCCATAGCCGCCAAGATGCTTTTCTTCGTTGCCCTTGGCACTTCCAGACATCACCTGACATGATGGGTAGCGAAGGGCTGGGGAAGGAAACACTTGTTTGATGGAAGTGAGGGCGGCAAAATGTACAGTCTATAGGCCCAAAAGTTTGCTCAAAACAGGCTACTGGTGTTTGTTTTAATGGAGAAAGCTGAGCAAAACAAAACTGTCCTGGGACACGGGGCTTAAAAGAAAAAGAGTCCCAAGCAAAACCAAACAACTTGCCAGCACAAGCCTCTGATCAATACCAGGGGGTTCTGCAATTTGACCTCACTTGTAGCTGCATAAAACCCCATGGCTTTATGAGTTTGGCTGCTGATCCACACCTCAAGGTCGATCATCGAACATTCTGCCAGTTGCCTTTGTGCTGACCGTTGGACATCTGATCTGCAGAACTTCCTTGATGGATCTTCCCTGGCCTGTCTGAACACAAAACCCATGGCGTACTGGTAGATCAAACAAAGATGATGCTGATACAAATTGCTGTCAAATGCTTTGCTTTCAGCTTAAACAAATATAGGAGAGGATAGGGTAAAATAAAATGCAATAAAATCAAATGAAATAACATGTCTGTATAGTTCACCTAATTTGCAACTTAATTGGAGTTTAAGTAGTTGAGTCAGAAACTGAGAGGCCTATAGGCTTGACAAGCCTCTTTTCATTCCCTTGCATACACCTCCTAAGCATCAAACCCTCACATTGTGTATACGTAGATATTTCTGAACATCATATAAGCATTTTAAGCGTACCTATTCCTCTTCCAGAAATCTGAGACCCATCTGAGTCAAAATTCACATGAACAATCTGGGTTTCCAACTCCACCGAACGTCCAATCTTCGTCCTGGTGTCAGCTGCTTTCTAAGGCAAGTGAAAAACAGCTTGGAACTTCATACTTCATACACCATGTCCTGTATGCATGTTTTCCATTTACAGTATGGGGTTATGAAAGGCGCATGCCCAAGAAAGGCGTTTATCATGGGGTTTGAATTAGTTCGCAACCTTACCCTGAGATTATGTTGTAATTACCACGATACAATTATACTACCAACTTGTGGCAAGCGTTTCTTCGAAATGAATCCAAACATAAACAACATAACATAAAGAAACATTTGCAGGATGCAAGGAGTAAAGGACGAGTGTGGACATTGTCTTTGTCCAAATCATCCAAATGCCATGGGGAACGAACAGCTACAACCCAAGTGGGATCCAAACAAATTTGCGACCACAATTAGTTAGCAAACATGAGATGAGGGTCCTGAGAACCACTCACAGCCGCTAAGCCATCCATGTTAAAGCGGTACACAAGCTAAGCCATCCCATGTTCAGAAACCCAATTGCCCATACAATCTAACGGGGTATAGACATCCCTTTGTGGAGGTATGGGTCACAACCTTTCACACCATCATAATAATCAATAATTATATAATACCCTCCGGTAATTAAACATTTCTATGGAAAATGACTATGTTGAATGGCAGCATCAACATATGATAACATATGAATGGTCATTTTCACTAGCTATGTTTTAATAAAAAAGTGCCAGCTACATATGGCAGTGTGTCAAAACCAATAGTACCCCTTCTGTTCACATCAAAATAGCTGGGATTTATGGATGTTCATCCCACTAAAAATGGTATTACCCTCTGGTGAACTAACATAGCAATGGAAAATCTCCATTTTTCATGGGAAAATCCACTATAAATGGCCATGTTCAATTGCTATGTTAGTTTACCAAAGGGTAATAGGTATTGACCCATACCCATCTCCAGGTGATTATGGCAGCTCATCGAATCCATGGCACCGGCCTCTGAAAGGCGATGCTGATGACTTCATTCCAGGTGCCGGTCCTGTGCGAAAAATCCCGCTGGTCAATGATTGTCATATGATTGCCATAGTTATAGCATCTTATAGCAATATTGGGATATGATTGGATCATGTTGGTTTGGTTGGAAAAAGGAATCACATCTATGTTTTTGGCTGGGGTTTCTCGGAGGATTTGCCCCAACTTCCGTGGCGCTTCTATATTGACAAATTAAAATGAGAGCCAAAATAAAACAACATAATGCTAATATTCATTAGAACACAATCATGAAAACCTACACAAGTGAACACTAGTGAACCAATAAAGCTTACCCTTTGGTTAAGCATTCAACAGCGCACTCGGTGGGCCCGAACGGGATGTCCTGCTGCTCTCCGTTCGCGCAGAAGTCTCTTGACTGCTGTGTGCTCCATTTCGGGTGTCCAGGACGGTACCTCAAATGGCGGGTCCCAGAACAGTACTAACAATCAGCAAAAAAACAGGCAATATCCAACAATACCCTCTGGTAAACTAACATAGCTATTGAAAATGGCCATAATGGCCATAGAAATAGTGGATTTACCAATTAAAAATAGTGATGTTCAAACAGCACTCCAGGACTTGGCCATACCAAGTCCGCCACATCTCCTGCAGTGGATCTGGGCATCCCACATGCCACCACCAGTTGACCCTCCACCACCGGTAAGTTCATCGCGCTGTGCACCAAAACCTGAGATGAAAGAGTGGTACAGGACTTGGGGTAAGGGGGTTACATATGCTATAATATATAATAAATATATGGTATACACATTGAATATATTGTATAATATTATGTATATGTACATTTATATACGTATCTCCCAATTTCATGGTGTTTTCAGCCAATCAAATGAACATATTTAAGCCAACCTGGGATGATTACAATCCATCAAATCAGGACATTCTCGGATAAGCTGCAAGCTGCCAGATTGGCAAGATATTGAGCCACAAGAGATCCGCTGATTGGTGGTTGAGCCACACCCCGAAATGTAATTCAACGAGGATCGTCTTCGATTTTAGCCCGCCCACATCAAACTCTGGTGATTTGAATCTAGCCCGTTTTGATAGACGGCAACATCCCTAATTATCATAGTGACTCTGTCGGTATCTACATATCATCATTAACATACAATACATAATACTAAATAGATAGATACAAACAGGTTTAGCATATAGTAGTACCAATGGTGAGCAATCCGTAAGCATCCCAGGTTTTCCATCATTTCTAGGTATTCATCACTGATGTAGTCTATTTATATCTATATATATCAATAGAGATAATATATATATATATAGTATATCATGATATACACATATATATATATATATATAAATAACATTATCTATATATATATATAGAAAAAATATATATATATATATATATATTATTATTATATCCATGATATCCCTGGCCAAATCGACCAAGAAGTGGCTCGCAGGTAGAGCGCCGCCGTCTCCGCTCTCTGGGCCTGGTTTTCATGGAAAATCCCAAAGATTGGATGAGAACTGGGGGTAGCCCCATGACTTAGGAAACCTCCATGTCCATATCATATATGAATATGATTCAATATCATCATAGCATATGGATGAAAAGGATCGTCATCACAACTGATGGGTCTGGATGATAGATATGGTTGCCGATGATTGGACCCTCTTGGCCCATCTTGGCGCCTGCTGGTGATGAGCAAAGCAGGCCTGAAGAATCAGAAGTAGGGTGCCAGCTGGATCAATCTGAATCTATTCATCGGCCTTGATTTGATTTGATTTGGATCGGATTTGAGGACGCCAAAACTATATTCCAAAAGTAACAATTGCAACTCCGAACCAGGATGGGTGGAGCTACGTTTCTTGATTTCGGAGGAACACATGTGAATTGGGGCTGTTCCTGCCCAAAGATTGAATTCATTGTCCTCTTGGCAAATAGCCCAGAAGACCTACAGATTGTAACCAGTTTTTGGAAGCCAACTGGGTAGATTGGTGACCTCCCTGAGGTGTGTGCCATACTGCAAACTCCACGCTGGGCAGCTGACCAGGCCTGAACTGCCACGTGATGTCACGTGACAAAAAACTTGGGGGGCAACCGGTGATTATCATGATATATCATGATTATCCATGACAAAATGAACGCATTCAAACATTCAAACATCTACCCTCTGGTAAACTAACAGAACTATGGAAAATCACCATTTTCAATGGGAAAATCCACTATAAATGGTGATTTTCAATAGCTATGTTAGTCATTACCAGGGGCTATAGTCTATAGTGCTTGGATGATTTGAATGTAGATCAGGCCACCGAGCATACCGACCCCTATCCCAGGACAAGCCAAACATAAGGATGGGCAAAAATTGCTACAACCACGCCCAGAGCATACCAATACCTTTGAACACGCGCGTGCACATACTGCCTGCGATGCAAATTCATCATTGCGGCGATCCTTGCGGGATGTAGCATATAAAATCATATAAATCTTGAAAATGGTCTGTCATGCATGCATGCGCAAGTTCCCTACACAAACCAATCATGACCAATCCCAATAAATGAGATTTTCCATGAGGTTATGATGTCAAAATGCTTTAAATCCGTTAAAAAATGATACAACCGGATCCCTGGAATTCCCGAATACCAACCCGAATACCCTTGCCTCCTGCGCCAAGTCTGGAGCTGCAGTGGAATCCTGAGCCGACTGTGACTGCGACGGAGGCCATGACGCAGCCTTCTTTTGGGCCCCCGAACAGTAGTGGCAGCCGTCTTCTGCAAAGGAGCTACCGGGAAGTCTTCCAAAGAATCCTGTTGCGGCGTCTGATGGTGAAGCAAGGAGGACATTGTTCAAACAGAAGGGTGATGATTTAACTAAACTGATAGGATGATTTCAAGATTACAAATATTAGAACCTGTTTGATGCATCCATCGGAATCAATCGGTGCCTGTAGCATCTAAACCTGCTGACCCTCACCTACAACCTTCTTGAAATTTCAGCAGCCCCTGTCCCAACCTGCCAGTGGTTTCGAAAATCACTTTGCCAAAAAAATGATGGCAATTAGTTGGAAGCTCCCAATTTCAGGACAAATTTGCGTCATGTGTTGGATGTATACGATACATTTACATAACTCGAAAAATGTAGCAATGATATACCCTTTTGGTTGTCTTCTCCCACATTATGCAATCAATCCGGTCATGAGCCCAAATGGTTAGTCACTGAGTTACAAGCTATAACGGATTACCAATCATCAGGGGATACCCTACATACAGCTCAGTTTATAACCTACGTACAACGAACAAAACCATCGAATAGCATAACACCAACTTAAAACAATTCAAAACCATCACACACTCATCTTTATTTCATGAAACAAAATAAAACCATATCAAACCATCAAAAACCATCAATAAGTAATCATATAAAACCGCACAAGAAACCGTAAAATGTCAACATCATTCGTGCAGGCATTTTTTGCAATGATAAAACATCAAGCCATCAGACAATACTTATCAATCATTGATCTGGTTGGTGGTTTCAACCTATATACCCCTCTGAAAAATGATGGAGTTCGTCAGTTGGGATGATTATTCCACCCCTCTGAACATTTTTTGGTGGTTAGTCAGTTATGGGGAAATAAAAGTCATGTTCCCATCACCACCAACCATTGATCCATGGCCACATCATCCCTCCAGTGTCCTTCCCCTCTGCTTCCCAGGTGCGCTTCTCCCAGATACGCAAGACACCATCGGCTCCACCCGTGGCCTCACGTTTCACATCGCCACGGTGTTGGAACCTATGGTTACTATAGGATTTATAGCACCCCACACAAAAAAAATGACAGAACAGTAGACTCCTACTGAAAAACTGTGATGAATTGCTTGTTCGATCCTTTCTCTTGGGGTTGGCTATACTTTTGTTGGTAGTAATAGTAATCAATATCGTTGGCAGCTACTATTCATTGTGATTGTTAATCATCAATGCAATTGGCGTCGAATCACTAGAATGGGTAATAAATGGTAATAGTAATCATTGACGGTAACTATACCAAACATTATATATGCCATTGCAGTAAGCTACATTGCATAATTTCTTGTATAATTGCCACTATATGGTTTGGGAATGCATATTGCATAATACTATTGGATATCAGGGTGGATATATTGATGATCTAATTGCATCATGAGAAATCACATGACTATCCGATGACCAAATTGAACACCATGGTTTCTCTACAAAATTAACACCTTTATAGATGGTGAAGGTACCATAGCTACGATTGTCAATGTAGCTTGGTTGGAGTGTATTTGCCATCATTCTCTACAAAACTGATTATAACTGTGCATCCTCATATCAATCCCAGTACTATCATGCACTATCTATAGTTGCTGAGAGAAAATTGTGGGAACTAATTGCAAGTACTCTTGGATGCAATTCAAAAAACACCTTAGTGCAGGGAAAACAAAGAGGTGCCAACTTTCAGTCAGATCTTGGGCCCCCGCAAGGCGACCATCTGCACATTCAGCGAAAGCGGTCACCGGCTGCGAATGGCCTGGCACAAATGGCCTGAAATTCTTGCAGCTACCTGTGTTCCCTACCAAAAACAAAGCATCATGATGATCATGATTCATGATGTATTCAATGTATTTCGGAAGGGCTTTTGGGTGCAAATCTTTCTGAAGCAGCTTGAACTACCCCCAGAAACTGGTCAGAAATTGGGCTCCCAAGCCATACAAAATCCATCGTACCGTTGAGTCGATGGGATCCAGCAGCTTCACCTCATGACCTCGTCGAAACGGTGCACCATTTTTGCCAACATGACGTGTCTGAAATCTCTGAAACCTGCCATGTAGCCATGATGTATCCATGATTTTTGCCAGTTCAATCTATTTCAGTCTAGTTCATCCTATGGTTTTCCAGCTCATCCAGATCTCATTTCGGACATTTTCTGGACATGTTTCCTGCCATAAAAAGATCCAGTCACTGAGTGCAGCTGCTGCTGTGGAAGCTGATGGCCACAAAGCCATCATGCAGTTCCAGGACTCAGTTGGGCTGGCTGACTAGGCCCAAGCATCCCAAGCCTCAGACCCTAATTTTTTCCATCAATAAATCCCCTAAACCCTAAAATGGACATAATCCATGAAATAAGTTGTGAATAAGTTATGGATGGATAACTATTGGATGTCATTGGTTTATCTCGAATTAATGAAGTCAAATGATATACTTAAATGATGTTTAATGGTATGAATGGGTCATTTACCATTGCCAGGGTGCCACGGGGCAGATTACCCAAAGGTGCTACCACAATATGGCCAGGTGGCGTCCAGAGATGGGACACATGCAGCACCACTCCGAGATCTGGGCGACCTGCCAAGCCGTATCCATTGGAAACATGGGGGCCATTGCGCTATTGGATGTTTTCAATCTGATCACTCTTTTTCCAATAGTTGTCCAAACTTTTTCGGAGGCCATTGCCATTGTGGAAACATTTATCGGCAGTAGAACATATAAACCCACCAAATCCCAACAGGTTTTTTCCTGGTCCCGTTTTTGTGAGGTGAGATCATCAAACGCAACCCACTTACTTCTGACAATATGCTTGGTAGGCTTGGCATGGCTTTGCCACATGGGGGTGATCATGTTCCAGCATGTTCCAGCAGTCACCGTTTCACTATCAAAACATATGGTCCTGACTCCTGACACAAGAGCAAAGGCTGACATCGATAGCAACCTGCTATGCGATGGACAAAAGTTCCCTCTTGGAGGGAACATTGATTGACCCAATCTCTCCACACGCAGGAAAAAACTTTGGTTTCTTGATCGAACATTTTGATTCTGAACAACTGTCAGCCATTGTCATGCTGTGCTGAAGGAGAGATTGGTAAGAATGTATGTAACAAAAGACACCAGACTGAGCACCAGCCAAAGCCACAGTACAATCCCATACAATCCCAACATTGCGACGAGCATCAGTTAAAACGTTCACACATGCAAATCCCAGCAAATGGCATACGGATGAAGAACAATACCAGAGCATACCAAAGCATCTTTTCAGGGAGCCACCATTGACAAAGACCTTCGGCCAAGCTCAAGTGCCCTCTGCTCTGAGCTCTTATTCCTGCTGCCTTTAGGACATATCGGGTTCGTCGCAGGCAAGTGCCTCTGCTGCTTCTTAAACTGGTGGTTCTATGGGATCCATGGCAAAGTTATGCAAACATATGCAAACCTTCTGACAGCAAACTATTGCTAATCCGGCATCGGCGATGCCAAAAGGGTTGCACATCACTTTCATCAAAATCTGAGGACTGAAGTCACAGAAGGCCGTCCTGAAGGAATCGCCCAGAGTCCAGGACAGCAGGACATGCTGAAAAAAGTCCGGCGAGGAAAAACCAACGACCCTGGAAGGTCCTAACTGCTCCGCCCAGCTCATCGCTGACCAACAGATGATTCTCCCAGGGGTGGCTCTGGAAGATCAAGATCTCTGCTCACAGCCGCATAAATTTGGATCAGGTGCAGTTTCACCCTGGTTTCTGGATATGTCAAAACCATCTAAAACTTGTGATGCAAGCACACAAGCCAACAGCACTCCATACCGATTTCCACCTTCAAACGATCCTGAGCTCCTCCAGGGGCAAAGATCTTCATCCCAGAACTCTCATGGATCAACTCAGGCGCAGGAGCCTCAAAGTTCCCACCTGGGCTCAGGGGCTTAAGCCCGGTGCAACTGAATCAGGATCTATTGCAACTGGCGTCAACTGAGTAACTGGCCACTCCCACATACTTTCATGCGATTGATGTCCAAACAAATTGGAACAGCACGAATCAGAAATGGTTCCCATTGTTGTCACCAGCGTGGGGGCAGCAAGTTGTACAAACCCATTTTAATGATTGGTGCGATGATCTATGCCCCTCTATGATTGACCCAAAGTTCCCCATTGTTTTTGTGCTCGGGCTTCCAGAGTTCCCCATGCCCAAGCAAAAAAAAATCAATCGTAGTTGCTGAGCCCATGATCTGTTGGGTTGGAACTTCGAAACCCACCACGCCCCAACAGCTTCCAACGGCAAAACGACATAGTGACAGTTACATAGTACATCTTGAATCACCCTTAAAACCACCACACAAGCATGCACACACACACATACATAATATTATATATATATAATTATATATATAATATAAACATAGATATACACATAGATATATAAATATATACCGTGTTTCTTACATAACCATTCTTAACCATAGCTGCATAGCCAATCAATCATGAGAAATTCCCCCCAAGTCCCCCAATAACAATCAGCAACAGAAACCGCATCACATCACCCCCATTCGCAGCTTCGCACCTTTTCCTCCGACAGCCGCCGGCCGGCCTCTGCGAGGCCCAAGGAACGCCGCAAGGTGTCGCCTGGGGCCGCGCACGGCGATGTGGAAGTGGAAGAGCTGGATGTTAGTTGCTTCTAGGATCTTCCAAGCTATCTAGGAGCTCATTACATGTGTGATCTTTGGTGATGATAATGTCATTTTTTCTAGAGAGCAAAAGGGCTCCCGGCACACATATTTACAAGCTCCGCATGAAGCAACATGCTTCTTAAAATGGAATACAAACAGTGGAAAGCACCGTACATCCCGTCGAAGAGATACCACACGGATTACCTTGAGAGGACATACCATTGGCAAGTCTTAAATGATCAGAATTTTCTGCGAAGTGCTTCTGTTTTGCTTAGATGATAATGTCTCGAATCTAGAATCATTGTGAATCATCATGAATCCTATGTGGGCATGGGTCAAATTTGGGCACCAATGGACGCATGAAATTTGATCTAAATTGGCGGTTTTCAATACTAAATCCGTCTTGAAAATTGATACATATTGATACTGTTCATTAGTTTTTGTCTATATTCCAGAAATAGTTATGTTGATTCTAGGATGCTTCCAATTGAGGGGATAACGTGGCTGCTGATGCACCACAAGTTGTGAGATGTGGGGCTGGCGGGTTGATGTATGATGTTAGCATATCTGCGTAGGGTCCATACGTTTTAGGGCGAAAATGGGGGGTAATATGTGGTGGTTGCATGTTTTGCGGGTATAGTCTTGGCAAACCCTGCCCATGTTTGCCAACTCAAGCCATGCCATTGGTTGATATTGGTTGTAGAGGTTCACTTGCTGAGCTTTTTGTGGGCCTGGTGTGACAAATCTCCCAAGATGTCTTTCATGGCATCCCACGAGGTATGCAACACTGTCGCATCAGCGGTTTGTCTCTGAAAATATGGTAGTTACTTTCAAATCCGTTGATGAGTGATGAATTTCCCCTTACAAAAACGGCTAATTTTGGGGTATGCGCATTTGTGCACCATTTTGTGACACACCCAACTGGTTGTCCAGGAGGAGATAACTTATATATATATACATATTATAAACTGCTCAGCCTCACCTTCGCCGTCTGAACGCGCGCTTCTGACTGTCGTCACAGGAGAGGCAGGACGAATGATGCCACCCTGCCACAGATGTGACGTTCCATTCCAATACGCCACAAAGGTCCGATTAGATTGAGAGACACTATTGGATCATAACTCCAATGGTAATTAATATGCTTGGCCTGCCAAATGCTTGTAATATGCTTGCTCTGCCAAAACCCAATGGCCCAATGAGAAGGGGCTCCGCAATTTAGGAGGTATCTTTCGGTCTCTGGCGCACCTCCAAGTGAAATTCATGTGTAAGATGTTGTAAGGTCAAGAAATGGATTGCTTAAGAAAAAGGTTCTCAAAATAGAAGCGCTTTTCAAAAAGTACATGGGAAAAACTCCATACACAACAAGGACATACAAGGACTATGCGGGATTGGGGGCCAACCTTTTTTTAACCGAAGCTTGGAAAATCACTGGCTGCACCCAGACATCAAAGGCCCTACAAATCAACGTGGCATCTCAAGCCAAGCAAACACAAGCATATCACAAGCAAGCCCTACTTGCAAATGTATGTGGCGGAATGTGACGCGTTAACGTCTTCCCCACCTTCAAAATAATTACTCTACTTCGTGTGATCCCCACCATGACATTTATACATTTTCTTACTGGCAAATCTTCTGGCATTCTATCTGACATATCTTCTGACATTCTATTTGACATTCTATCTGGCATATCTTCTGGCATAT
>Ga0126342_10015470_pt1 | contig 13376 bp, 12 predicted proteins | sample Cyp1metagenome_FD_92528 | JGI IMG/M metagenome (GOLD analysis project Ga0126342, IMG submission 92528) | Coral microbial communities from Lord Howe Island, Old Settlement Bay, Australia - Cyphastrea 1 metagenome | ecosystem: Host-associated > Invertebrates > Cnidaria > Coral ...
ACCTTGTTACCTCGTTTAAGCTTGCTCCAACTTGTGCAGATGCATGCAATACATAACTAAGAATGCCCTAAGAATTTGAGGGACCCTCGGCCTGTTGTGGTGTAAATTCGCCTGCATTTAAAAATAAGAATTTGAGGGACCCTGGACCTCAAGCTTTCGGATTCTTAACCAGCGCTCGGGCTGTATGTACATTGTTGTACATTTATATATAACGGGGCGGTGTCTATATATAAGTATGTATATATATATATATATATTCTGTATATAAATGTACGTCAACTTGAAATTCAATAATGAAACAATTATCTACCAACCATCATTAATAATGTATCTCTATATATACATACATAGATAAATAATCATTCGACATTATTAGAAACATAAAGACCATATATTAAACCCATCATATCAATATTATGTAAATACTACAGATTATCTACCTATCTTTATGGCTTTAAGCACTAAACCATAGATGAGCCATGAAAAATACCCCTTTCCCATCTCATTCTACTAGTGGGTTGATAGGTGTTCCCACCATGGATTATGATAATCCGAAAAAAAAGAATAGGTAGTACAATTCCCTATACAAACCATTCAACAAAGGTATTTTTAATGGCTCAGATGATGATGAAATCCCTTAAACCAGTTATAAACCCCTTCATTCACCATAAAAACGCCATTTTTCTTGGTTAAATTCAATTTTTGCTGGTTAAATTACCAGAGGGTAAACCATAGATGATGAAATCAGCTAAGGCACCATTCCTGGCGTCCCAAACACAAGGCCAAGAAGCCGCTGAAGGACACCAACATGTGGCCTCGAACGTCGCAGGCGTCGAAGATACCGCCGGTGAATCAGCTTTCCCCGGGCTAGCCATAAATTGTGTTGTTTATGGCTGTTTTATGGCTGTTAAATGGTAGCCATCATGTTGTTACCCCGACATTTGGCAGAAAAAATGTGTGTTTTACTTCATAATTTTACAGAAATGGTGTTGTTTGACCACATAATCTTAATATTTTTTACTATTTTTGGGGTCAAAATTTCCGGAGGGTCTAAGAACATAGAAACCTAACCATTTGAGGTCATCATTTCCGTGGGAAACCAGAGGTGTCTCCTCACCCCGCGGCCGCCGTGCTGATCGTTGCATCCTCAGGTCCATTTACTTCAGTCATGGTGAATCTTGAATGTCCTGGAAAAAATGATGCTTAGGTTAATATAATATAATGTCATCTAATATAGTATATCACCCTTTACAGGAAAAAGTAAAGATAGTAAAGTACTAAAGTCATCATCAAAAGTTCACTTGAAATCATTTGGCAATGGGTCAAAATATGTCAAAAACCCTGGTATCCCTTTGTTCACATCAAAATAGCTTGTACAATCTACAAGTAAATGGATGTTCATATCCTCTGGTAAACATAGCTGTTGCAAATGGTCCATAGAAATAGTTGATTTACCGATAAAAAATGGTGATTTTCCATAGTTATGAGTATGTTTACCAGAGAGTACCCCCGTGTCCCATTCCTTCATCAGGTCTTGACCAATGGGTTTCAACCCATCCTCATTTACCCATTGAAGCGTCACTTCATTTTTCTGAGCTCCTCACCCTCCAAGTCCATCGACCGAAGAGTTTCTTTGACGAATCTAGCATCGGCGTCGCTGCAGTGGCGAACCCATTTCGAAAAATGCTGGGGAATAGGTCAAGAATCCATTTCACTCACTTTTGGGACGAGTTTCCCTAGGGTTTATCAATCCATGATTGGTTGTGTTGGGGGAAACACGTTTGAATCCATGGAAATTACAGGGCTTGAACATGCTTGAACTAGAACACATATTATGCTTCTTTTGGAATTGGGGCCGCTATATGTTACATGTTGAGTCAAGTTTGAGATCATCATGTTCAGTTGTCAAGATGCAAAATGAATGCAACATGGTTTTCCCAGTTTTCCCCAAAAGAGTGGAAAAAATAGAATGAATACCACGGTACAGTCATGTTTTAGTTGCGTTTGTTTCATGCATTTCTGGCACCAAAATGGAACAATAAAAACACCGAAATCGACGGTGGCTCCACTGGGATACCCAAACGACTCAGGACTGGTATATGTGAAGTCCGTTCGACCTGGTAACTTCCGAGGATGTGAGGAATGTATGGCCATAATGTGGTTAAAACAATGCCATAATATGTATGTATGGCCACAGAAATAGTGGATTTATCCATGAAAATAGCATGGTGATTTTCCATAGTTAACCATTATTAACTATCATTAATCGTTATAAGGGATAATAGTAGGATAAACATGGTATTATAATGGGACCATCACGGGGATAATGGGATATCTAACTAGTGTGGTTAAAACAATGCCATAAACCACCCATGACTGGGAATGGTAAACTTACCACCTATTTATATCTATTTATGGTGATTTGGGGGATGGTAAACATGAGTGTTTTAACCACATTATAGATTTCAACAGTTAGCAGATGGCTGGAATAATCACAATAGGTGCAGCATCTTCCACTGACGAGGTTTTTGGCAGAACCATGAAAACTCTCGCCCACCAAGCGACGTTTGGTGGGGCCATCGAACTTGGGTCGAAATTGCCAGAGCTTTTGGGAGAAGATCGTGAGAATCTCCTGCCAAAGGTGCCGGGTGATGAGCCTGGTGACTCCGAGATCCCAATCTTCCAGTGCTGAAAAAACTCTGGTTCTGTTCCTGAAAAAAATCTATTGTTCATTGGTTCAAACACCACATAGCTTCTCTCTGATTCTCTGGCATCAAAATGACTTCATTGATTCATATATCTATATTATTCTATATTTATAGCATCCTTAGATATCAAAGCTCCACTTTTCTTATTCCCATTGTAACCCAATTCTCTCAGTTTAATGTCATTTCACCATGGCGGTCACGGTCGTGCTCCTCAATGGGAAAGGTGTCTGATTCTCGATCTCAGGAAGTGTGGATGGTGAGACGCAGCCATGAAATATGGTGTTTTTCATAAATGGGTATACCCATTTTATAGATGGTTTATAGGGGGAAATCCTATTAAAATGGATGATTTAGGGGTACTCCTATTTCAGGAAACCTTCATATGACGACCACAAAAGATCTGAATTGAGCAACAAACATCCGGGATTTTGTAATAACATATGGAGGGTCCATCCATAAACATGACACAAACACCAACAAAACGTGCAAGTTGAATCAAGCTGATGTAAATATCAATGGAAACTTCTGGCAATAATACCAGAAACCACGCATTAAGATGCAACGTTCGAATGACACGGTGATACACCAGCGAACACAGACTTGGTTGTTGGGCCACCCATCCCAAAAAAATCAAAAGGTCAATCTGTCAATCGGTTTCACCCCACCACTTTGGAATGGAATAGAAACACCGAAAGGTGCAAGCAACAGCCATCCTTGTTTCAAGGGTCATTTTTTTGATGCCGCCATGTTTGGCGAGTTTCCGTGCCATGTTTTCGAAGAACAGTGGACCGCATCGGGCCTAACAGAAAAAACGCCTAAAGCATAAACCAGCTGCATTTGTCGGTGAATTGTTGATTTGGATATCAACATAAAATATACAGGAATATCGAAACATAGTATCTCCATGTAAAACCTTGTTCTTTTGGTAGATTCATACTTGTAATAATGAATAACATTTATCAACATTCAATTGGATATAAGCCTATAACCCAACAATTACTATGGTTGCACTGGCCACCCCTCACTTTGAAACGCACATCCTGAGCTGCGCGCGATGTCGATTGACCTCGAATTCGTTCCTTGGCACTGAGATATTTTTGAACGTGTGATATTCTATCTATATAATGACTTCAGGATGACTAGATATGTATGACTCGTAAGACACATAGAAAATATGATTTAAAAAGATTCCATACGTACGATAGATTACATGCATAAATTAATCTAACATATAAGATATATAGACTGTTTTCTCACCAAATCACACCACTTGCATCAAGTAGAAACTGTTTGTGCTAGAGTGAACCGGTCCTTTCACGAAAAAACCTGATGCTTATTTCCGTAGTTCGTCCCAGCTGAAGTTCTGTCGCATTGTTCCTCAGCATGTTTTAAAGCCGTTTGTAGTTATTGCTTCCACTTAAGCATGATGTAATTCTATCATTCTATCTATCATTCTATCATTCTATCATTCTATCTTTCTATCATTCTATCTATCTATCTATCTATCTATCTATCATTATCTATCTATCTGCGTGAAGTACCCAATTGGTACTTCCAAAATGGGAGCCCCGAGGCACTGCAATGAATGTGCAGAGGGGGAAAAGAAAACTGACTCTATCTATCTATCCATCTATCTATCTATCTATCTATCTATCTATCTATATTTATACATACGTGCCTGGCATCAGCCGGTGGGCGACATCCCTGCCGGCAGCATGCGTACATGCATGATATTTATATCCGTCAGTGGTAAATTAAATCAAACACAGTACTTTCAATTTTCACACATTTACTAACATATCTAACTTAATAAATCATAACATAGCATAACATTATATTAATATAGATGTTACAGTCATATTAATATTAGATTGTATAAGTATGATCTTCACCAAACTCACACTCCATCTTCATGGTTCTTGCTAATGGGAGTCAAGATACACTGCTTCCGGCGTGACTTCTGGTGCTTCCTGCAATGAGCATCACGGCTTCCACGGCGGGCGTGGGTACCATGCGGTGGAAGGGATTGATTGCTGTCAACTGGCTAAATCCCGTCTGAAAATGGCGCTGAATGGGACACATATGTGTATATATATATACAGTATATACTTATTATATATATATATATATCTTATTATGTGTGTATATGTCAATACACAAAATTATATAATAATATATATATATATATATACATATGTTGTATATATATATAGTATACATACATATTAGTTGGGTTCTATTCATGAATTGGAACTTTGGTGCTCTCGCACCAAAGTGCGATGATGGGACCATTTCCATCACTGTGACAACCATGGGACCCCATGGAAGTCGACATGGGATGAAATGAAAGTTCTAATTTTTTCTATTGGTATGTCCGTTAAATATGATCAAATGATCAAATGGATACTGGGGAGTCTGCATGATAGGACTATGATCATATACATTATTGATACTAATGATCTAAATAGGACGTCTAAATGGGGAGTCTCTATAAGTATCAATATGATCAAAATGGATACTCCAGCACCAATGCTGGATTAAGCTGGATTTCTTCAAATAGAACATGTTTCAGCACTCAAAAGACTTTTGGGAAACTCTGGAAACCGCAGGAAGCCTTACCCTCTGGTAATTTAACAAAACTATCCATTTACAGGTATTTAGTTGATTTACCCATTAAAAATGGTGATTTTCCATAGTTTTTTGCTAGTATACCAGAGGGTACACGAATCACCCCAAGTCACCGTTGGAAACACCGAAGGACGCCTGGAAATATCTTGGGGAGGGCAACGGACTCTCTCGATCAAAACCTTCGAAGGGAATGCCTCCGGCGAACCACGAGAGAGTCGCTTGGTTGGCGTGGTCGCCTCCCATTGGATCTAGCCATGACAAAAATGGTCATGGTTTTTATCCCAACAAAAACCGAAAACGTAACGTTACTTACAACATCCAAAAAACTATTATAACTTGAATGTTCAATCCCACATTATAATACATTACATCTATGGCTATAGCGGCTATAGATGTGGGATTTCACATTGAAATCATTGCCGTACCTTCGGGATCTTCGTCCCATGACTCTCCAGGCTTCAACGGTTGACGGTGGCCTGCCACCTGGCCGGCCAGCTGTCGGAAATGGTTTATGGTACAAATAAACATGATGCTGATATCTATGGAGAAATGGTTGAATATGCTGATATTTCTACGGGAATTTGAGGGATGTAATGTGAGAAAGCCTCGCTGCAACCACTACCAAGACTGGTCTATAGTTTATATATATATAGCACTGCACCCACACAAATGCTGATGACTTGGGAATAAGGCAGCCAGGGTTTCCCACATTCCAAAATGACCTGCTCTGGTTCTAGTTCACGCGTGTTGATGTTGGATATTGATGTTGATGTCGGATGTTGGATGTTGGATGTTGCTGTTGTTGGATGTTGGATGGTGACGGTGCTGCCGGGACGTTTTCAGGATGATGAGGGCACAAAGGAAATTTGACAAATTGACAAATTGGGGACAATGGTGAGCACCATGCCTCCGAATAACAGGATCATTTTGCAGATGGAATGGTATGATCATATGATCCTATAGGTATGGTTATGATCCTGTTATGATCCTTACATGTAATGATCCTACAATGCAGGTGGAATGCCGAAATTGTATGTGGTGCATTATAATTATAGGATAATAAAATCGCTAGTGGCCACGCCGAATCCCATCACCAAGGCCTCAAAACTATGCTGCAGTGCAACCAGAATGCTTGGGCCTCAAGTGGATGTAGCAGCATTCGGGTGGTTCCGCCACAGTTGTGTGAGTTTGACAATGTATGTATAATATATATATATATATATATATTTATTTACATTTTTGTATAAATAGTATATATATATATAAATACATATACACACATTATATACATGCATCTATATATATATATATATTTACACATACAACATGGTGGGAACTAGATCAGCATGGAGTCGGGTGCCTGGTTTTTTGAAACATGTAAATATGATTGCAACAAAAAATGCAAATGGATCAACATGGATTAGAAATGCACTTTGACTGATTACCAAGGTGTCAAGGAGACTCGTTCAGTAGATTTGCCAAGGCTAAATTCACTAGGACACAAAATTCCTGTGTTTTTCAAATAATCACATTGTCGTGTTTGCGACTTGACCCTGTACATCCTTGGTACGGATTTCATCATGTTTCCATCTACAGTAGTTGTTAATCCCACTCCTCAACCATGAGGGTCAACTAGACTCCCCACATAATAATAATCATTGAGTAGTGCTGAAACCCTGCTCTACCAGAATGCACCGAATGAATATGTTTTAGACATAAATGATATACACACAACTTACAACTATGAATTGTCTGGAGATACCTATGTACATGAATAAAGTACTATCATACACATTCATATATATACTATCTACGTAGATCAGGGTATTATAGTAATTCAGCCACCTGACAAGTTGGTTCGTTTTGGAGACAGTTACCCCAATCCATTCAGCACCATTCCGGTGACGTTTAGGAAAACCGACGTGAGGTCGCAACACCATTTACCAAGCTATGACTGTACAATATATATGTATATTACATATATTATATAATATAATATAATAAAATATAATATAAAATAAAATAATATAATATAATATAATAAAAAAAAATAAAAATAATATAAAATAATATAAATGGACAATAAAATAAAAAAATAAAATACAAAATAATTAAACAAAATAAACGTAATAACATAAAATATAATAAAACTATAAAAATAAACTATAATTTAATTTAACTTGAAATAATATAATATAATATGATATAAACAAATATATATATATATATACTACTAAATAAAACATATAATATAATATAATATAATATAATAAAAAATAAAATGATATAACATAATACAAACATCATATAATATAAAATAAAAATAAAAAATAACATAACATAACATAATATAATTTAATATAATATAACATAATATAATAGAATAATATATAATATAATATGGTGACAAATCAAAACCTACAGTGCCATAGCATATTTTGGTTGGATGAACATCCATCAATCCAGAATCTTTTAGTGTGGAAGGCTACTAGGGTGCCCAAACGCATACCTCATTGGGTTTCTGGAGACTTTCCCTTAAACCAATCCATAGAATACTTTAGCAATCTCCAGCACATATATCATATGTCCAGGATAGTGCTTCGATGGTCAGGTTTCCAAGGTATGGCATCTTGTTGGGGTTTGATATATGAAATCCAACGAGACAATCACCATCCACAGATCTCCCAAACCTTCGCCCTTGAGATCGCCCCACACGCGTGGATCGCCGATTCGAGGAGTCGATTCACATGTAACATGGCCTTAGTATCTGCTGCCACCAAAGGCTGTCTGCAATGGGTTCGTGGCCAAGTCACTCACAAGGACATCCAAATTTAGGGCCTCAAAATCCCAAACGAGAACATCGGGCTTAAAAATAAATAAATTAATACATATATATATATATATAATCCTACTCAAATTCAGTTTTATTTGAAATGAACATGTTCATATCCCCTTCTTGGTTGTAACCCAATATTATCCCATGGTTTCGCATGATTTCCTATGCAAATTGCAACATTTTCTGTATCTACTCTCCCTCAGCTCCGTGCGCGCATACCAGAGGGGCTCGAGCGAGTGAGCAGCATGTGGTTGCACCTGGGGATGGGTTTCATGGGAATTCAACGTACAAATAGGGCCCAAAAAGAGGTGACGTAGACAGTGACAGTGACAATCAGTGACAAATGATATCGACATATAGTAGTCCCCCCTAGAGAAATAGAACGGGTCAATGATACCACCTACTCTTAGCGGTATTTCTTCAAATTCAGCAAGGGGAAAGGACTTGGAGCAGGAGGTCGTGTTCAAGTAGTGCGAGGTTCTACATAAGTTTGGCATAAAAAGTCATCCCCAAAAAGATAGAAAAACATGTTGCCATATATTTCAGTCAGATTTTATCGGATTTTTTTCTGTTCTATTTTTTTGGGGTGGACTGCTACTATCATCTACTATCTAAACATCACACATCCTGTAAACAACTAGCCGATCTGCAGTCATATTGGCCCTCTGGGGGCCAATTTGGAAGATACGGGATCCCCACTGGCACGATGAGAAATGACACTTTTCTACCTGAATTCACCAGTCGCAGGAACACGAAACCCATAGAATCCATAGAAATCACTCAATCTGATCCGTCACGTACGAGTACTTGTCTGTGATTTTGATTTTGTCTCAAAGTCTGTTCTTAGATCTGTCAGCATCCTTGGTATTGGTGAATCACAAAAAGATAGACCCCAAATCTCTTGGTTCGAAATCTGTTGGTTCATGAGTTCTCTCCTCGTTGTGCCACCAATTTGCTTCATGGATATATATCCCTGCTGCGAGCGCCGAGCGACCAAATGTCAATGCCCACTCGGCCAAGGCCTTGAGGGTCCACCTTTTTTTGACCGGGGCGACCCGGTCGACCCAAAAAATGGAGGATGAGTCAAACCAAATCATATCTGGTTGGTGGTTGACCTACCCCTCTGAAAAATATGAAAGTCAGTTGGGGTTACAATTCCCAACTGAATGGAAACATAAAAAATGTTCCAAACCACCAACCAGGTATTGTGGGGATATTTTAAGAATGAACATAGAAACCGCAAGTAAAAAAAACAGATATGACATGATATAACTGAATTATAAGTGAATAACTGATAGTTGGTATGATTGGCATGCCAAAGTTTACTAGTTGCTGGATAAATCAACCTCTCTAGGATTTGACAATTCCTGTTGCACCTTTGTATCGGGTCCTCTTTGATGGCTGGACCCAAAGGACTTCTGGGAAAATGTGGATGGCACCACCAAAAGGATGGCTGAAACCTGAAAAATAATAGGATTTTGACCACCTATCAACGGGCGCAGGATTTCGCAATCACCCACTGTACCTTAAGTTGAGTTAGACTGGTCTTGTCTCTTTGGCAACTTTTAGGCTATGTGGATGATCCAAATATACGTGAGAAGGCACTGAACAAAAAATGAAGAGAAACTTCCACAGAACCAATGATGAAAGGTTAAACCATTGGGCATCAAGGGTCATTAAGCAAATGTTTGGCAATGGCAACTGGGGGTAAAACTACTGAAACTATCTATAACTAATAGTAAAGTAGTTATTAACCACTATCGTTAGTAAATGAGAGCTACTCAAAAAACTTGGTAGAACTATTGAATCCCACAGTCCTGCTTGAAATAACCGGGACATTCTTGAGATCGGCACCTCCCGCATTGTCTGCTTGACCCGTATTCGAATAAATTCCTGAAACCGACGACACCGTCGACAAGTCGGCGACACAAGTTGGATGTCGCTGGATTTTCCCTTCCACTTGGGTGGTACAAACTGGTGCCCCATAGTTGGCCAAATTGGTAAACATAACTAAGTTAATATGGTAAATATATTTATAGTGAATGGGGTTTAAAAACCAACATAAAACCCGGGGTTTTCCACTTTGTATAACCCAACAAAAATACAGGTAAATCAGGATTTGTTTTTGGATTTACTTCATATAGAAAATGGACATTCTAGTGCTGAAAAATGGGATTGATGTTAGTTTACAATCCCTTCCGCCTATCATCCTTAAATAAAATATGCCAAATGAAACCCCGGTGAAAGATATTGGACCTGTTCATGTGTGTCCGTGTCTCCGATGGCTAATTCGACAAATATAGCAATAGTCCCAAAAGTAACAGTCACTTGGCAATTATGTTTTGCCTTCATCTTCATCACTGGACCTGCGCTGGACCCGAAACGGATTGGATTTTTTTACTTTTTATTTGCTTTCAGGAAACAATAGCAAAGATTACGACACTAAGATTGTGAAAAAAAACCCTTTGATGTTCGAGGACATCTCTGCTGGCCTCTCAACATTGTGGCTTAAGGATATTTGGGGGTAGTTATACCCCAATCCATTCACCATCATTCCAGAGACGTCCCCACATGCAGTCATTGTAACTTATCCGATATAGAAATCAGATCATACAAATTATACATATCGTCATGGCAGTGAGGTCAAATAGCCCACACCCTCACTATATCACCACATATACAAACTATTATTGACTAAATGAAAGACCATTTTTGCAAATCCACCTGAAACAAAAACCATCTATTATCTATTTGTATTTTCACGCCAGTGATAGTAAGTAATTGTTTTTTCTCATGCGACATGCAGTCTGCATGCTAGAAGGACCACACGTCAGCAACGCATCAAAATAAACAAAAAATAACCTTACACAGAAGGAATGCATGCCCGAGCGGAGTGGAACTCCGCGCACTAACGTGCACCCTTTTCAGAGGGGGGTAGCGCGACGGTAGGATGAATTATATGAATTTCGCGATGCTACCAATGAAATCTACTCTGCACGAAAGATGATATTCACAAAAAGGAGAATGAAGGAGAAGCCCCTCCGACGCACTGTGGGGTTCGTGACCGCACTGGACGCCATTGTCTTCTTATGACTGCGTTTTTTTTTCCGAACCACCCCCCACAGCACGGACAGGCATTATTTATATATCTTTCTCTTTCTGTGTATGCAGTATGTGCGCGTATATAAAAACAAAAAAACATATAGATATATAGCAGCAAGAAAAACCGTGATAGTCAAATAATTGAAAAACATAAATTGCATCACTAGATATACACATATGCCTACACTGTAGAACCAGAATGGGCACATGCAGCATGTCGAACTCTTCCCGTGGCAGGCCCGGACTTTGCAGGTGCAGTATATTGCACGTCGCGGCAAATGGGTGATATCCACGTTTGGTGGGAAGGGCTTCGCTGTCCACACTTGGATATCATCTGGAAGCAGCGTGGGGAAGCGCCACACTGCGAACTGCAGTAGTAGCACTGTAAGTTCTGAGGTCTGCCAGCAAGCGATAATTTTGGAAGGGGCTTTACGCACTTCCATTGCTGTCAACACTTTTCGGGTGAGCAAAATGAGAATGCCCGTTGCAGTCTTGAAAATACAGGGAAAGGACAGATTTTAAGGTGTTGAAAACCCGAGTGCTGCATAATCTTTCGTGCCCAGCCTTGCCTGTCCAAACTTTCCCGTCTTGGACAATGTGGCATTCCTTGTTGCCAAGGGTGAGCCACGGGTCTGGTAGTGCTTTGGCCTGAAGTTCGCCTGCTTGTTGTTTTGAGTACCACCCCAACTTGGGGCGGATGCAACATTTTGCAACATGTATGTTCGGAAGCTGTATATATGCACCTGCGATCATGTCAATGCAGTTTTAATAAGAACCCATCAATGAGGGCGAATTCTTCGGAAAAAAAAACCAAGATCTTCAAAGCTAATTTTGCCCGCGAACTTGCTTGCGTTGGTCCAGAAAAGGAACCCTGATGTAAAAAGGACAAATATATAGTCGTCAAAAAAAATGTTGCAGCGGTCTCCCGGACAGCCGCCTGCGGCCCGCACGCATGAGCTTCAAAAATATCTCTGTGCAGTGATGGAACTTTCCGCGAGCTCCGCCCGACACTGATTGTGAGGCTGCCAAAAAGGAGTTGCAATAGCCATCCTTGACGGAGAGATCTGCGTCAGGGAGTCCCTGGGCGCCCCAAACAAACCCAGCATGGACGTCTCTGAGCAGAACAGGCCACAGAAAATTGAGAATTGCCAACACAAAAAAAAATCGTGCAAGCCTTCAATGTGAAGTCGGCCGCTTTCAGGCGGCCGCAAGCACATCATTGCAGGAGAAAAGTTTTTACCATAGCAAGCTCGGCCGTCACCAAGATGCAGGGAGCAGCTCATCAAAGCATACCCGGACCACAAATCAACCAAACCTTAGAAGAAGCGAATTTTTCCTGTAGTAGAAATTGATGAAAAGCGCCGCGCCATGTCAACAGAGTCGGACATTCCGGCAAATGGGCTTGTGCCAAGACATAGTAAGTAATAATAGTAATAGTAATAACAACAACAATAAGAATAATAAGAACAATAAGAATAATAACAATAATAACAAGAATAAGAAAAATCAAAAATAATAACCACAACAATAATCAAAATAATAAAATAACAACAATAAACATAATAATGTAATAATATATATATATACACATCATTACACCTTTTTTTCGGTTCCCCTCACCTCGTCCCGCTCAGAGATCTCGTCAGGATGCTGCGCCTCCATTTTGGTTGGTCGGAGTTTTTCATAGGGAAAATCAAGGGATAAATGGAGAATCAACTAAGAACTAACATCAATGGATTGGTTTAAGGGAAAATCTACAGGAAACCATGGTTTTTACCATCAAACAAAAGGGTTTTCCTGCAAATGTTCCCATCATCCAATTCTATGATAACAACTAAGATTTGTTTATATAATGGATTTTTGAGTTCACAACTAAATATCTAACATCAACTCTATGGGATTTTTGAGGCGCCACAACTAAACATAGGATATAAAAAGAATTAGATTTAATGCACAACCATACACTACATATGGGTATGTATTTGATCTACCCCCGGGGCAGTAACAGTGAGCACAAGCCAGGGGCACAAAATGAGCACCAGCCAAATGCAGAAAATAAGGGTCTAATCTGGTGATATGATACGGATAAATTCTTATACCAA
>Ga0126342_10015471_pt1 | contig 13375 bp, 12 predicted proteins | sample Cyp1metagenome_FD_92528 | JGI IMG/M metagenome (GOLD analysis project Ga0126342, IMG submission 92528) | Coral microbial communities from Lord Howe Island, Old Settlement Bay, Australia - Cyphastrea 1 metagenome | ecosystem: Host-associated > Invertebrates > Cnidaria > Coral ...
GGTGGGTGGGTGAGTGAGTGAGTGAGTGAGTGAGTGAGTGAGTGAGTGAGGGAGTGAGTGAGGGAGGGAGGGAGTGAGTGAGTGAGTGAGTGAGTAGTGAGTGAGTGGAGGAGGAGGCGGAGGAGGAGGAGGAGGCGGAGGTGCCCCGGCGGGATCCAAGCGAAAAACAAGAACCCCACACAGTGATGTGGGGAATATTCCATGGGACCATTTCCCAGATTTCATATTTGATTCGGATCCCATGTCTCATGAAATTTCCCCTCCCTGCTCTCTACAAGATCGATGTCTCTTTTGGAAACCACTATCAAGGCTACAGCAAGCTGGGGTATTGCAGTTGGCAAACCATCTATTTCAGAGTCAACCATCGACCGTTCATTTACGTTTTCTTTTTTTTTAGACAAACCATGTCTAATTGGCATAGGGATACCACCGAAAGTTTTAGCGATGATGCCGTATTTTCTCGCGCGATGCAAAGTTGTTTTTGACTTGAGATTGGGGTTCTTGCCTGTTAGCTGTACAAACAGACTCATCGCTGACGAAAATTTAAGAAAGTAAAGGGCCACATCAGCAGGGACGTTTTCATGTAATAACTCACAGAACAAGACGCGCTCGCCCTCCTGGCTGGGGTCGGCGGATATTAATTTTTTAGGTAGAAGCCGATCTCACGTGCGGGCGCATTTTGAGGAGCAGTGTTTTTGAGGTGCTTGTGGATTTGTCATGCCAAAATGTGTTGTTTACATTTGCTTCACGTGTGATCCGGGTAACCAGAAACCAAGAAACCCTGCATCGGTCATCTCACTGAATCCCCTTTTAGTGGCAGCAGTCGCAAAATGAGTAAAAACACGGCACCAATCGTCAAATGCACCCAGGTCAAATCTTCATTCTATTGGTGGCAGCCCGATCCCACCTTTCTGTCGTATCTTGGCGCAATGCAACGGTCCGCCAGAGTTGGGAATCAGGTGCCGGTCCTTTGATAGATCCTATATTGGAAACAGATATGCGATACTCTATGCCCCGGAAGACATCATTACAGAGATACTCGCGTGCTGAAGGCCAAAGCATTGTTTTTTCCATTGTAATTCGTTAGATGCAAGGATGAACATGCGCAGACGTGGCTCCGGTGCAATTAGATGTTTTGCAAGCATTGTAATAGCATTGTATGTTCATCTCAGTATCGCCACGTTCTTTCCTGGAGCATTCCATTCTGCCGCAGAATCGAATCGCCTTAACAGATGGCACAATTGGTTGGGGTTGGGGTTTCAAGGGCTTCAGCTCAAGATTTCCAACTCCAGAAACTTTCAGAGGCAGATAGTCACAGATGGATATTCATTCATTATCATTGAAAAGATGTTATTCATGCATTATGCATCTTATCATATCTTATCTCAACCTGACAAATCCCCTTTTTTGCGGTCGCCACTTTGGACAGATGGGGCAGGCTGGATGCAAGTCGGATTTTGTTCCCGCCTCAAGACCGCTCAGCGCAGCGTCGCGGAGACTCAGCAACACCTTTCAGAGCACTGAAAACGTTTGCAAAAAGGACATGTCTCAAACTGAGAGATCCGTCAAAATCCATCAAAAAAAGTTATATTGCGTCGTTTTTTAAGCGCATTTTTCCTAAACTTACAATGGGGTGTCCCTGAGCAGAGGATGTCACCTGTGAATGCAGCTGTGGTGTTGAGTGATAGGGAAAATGACGCGGTGCGGGTCAAGTATCGAATACAAACCAACACTTCCAACGCAATATCTTTCTGTTTTTCCCAGTTATTTTCGCATTGGAAGCCAACTTGAGATCACATTGACCTTTCTGCACACCTCACCTTGCTCAAATGCTGGCATGGTCAAAGTCTTGAAACTTCGTGCTCTCAGGAATCTATTTGACCAGCGATGAAGATGTACCAATCGAGAAATATGCCAGCATTGATTTGCAGGCAGGTCAACAGTGGCGACGTCGGGAGCTGTTTTCTCTCGAACCGGATGCGTTTTTGTTGGCGTTTCTATCTCTTTGTTGCGACCTTTGACGAAGTGGTGATCTCAAGGCACTGGCACCCACCGTGTACAAGTTGTTGAAGGCGCTCAATATCGATATGATCGTGTCCCGGCAGCGTGAAGCCGGTGGATTCTGCCAGACGGTTGTCCAATAGTTGTCCAAGCAGAATGTACGGAACTGGTGGTGACCATCCAACTTGGGAGCCAAATCTTAATTGCTAAAGAAAAAAGTACAGAAGCTCGTTCTGTCGCCAATTCTCCTAGGTCCTAGCTACCTGACAATGGGCAAACCCCAATAAGTAATCCTAGAGCCATCATGTCAGGATTGCAACACAAAATCATGATTTTGTCGTCACGTCTTCGCACCGTAAACCCAATCATTTAATAAGAGTTTCATGTCTGAGTGAAAGTAGCACAAAGAAACAGAACCTAGAGTATGACAAAGTTTCTTGTGGAGAGGCAAGCGCTGATTCCATATGTTCAGAGAGATGTGTCTCAGACAAGATGGAAGCGCCAAGGGATCTAGACAACCACAGGTTGATCCTCATTGTTTTCGTTCTCGCTACTATAAGACTTCTATAAGCCCACGTCAGAATTTGAGAGACCAGAACGGACCACGCAAGGTATGGGCTAAAATTGAAGTATATCCAGATTTTGAGAACGAGACGAGGGGTGTAGATAGCTGGACGTTTAAGATCCGGATAAAAATACAGCAGCAAATACAGCGTATTCAATGAGTCAATGAGCCAAACACTACAAGATGACATGTCCAACAGATTGTCCAACAGCAGAACACAGTCTTCCAAAGTCCTTCACTTGGGAACCATTTTGGAATATTTTGGAAGCGGAATCTGGGTCTGGAAACCTGGCGAAAGGATGCGGTGCCAAGACCAAGACGCTGTTTCAGAATCAAACCGAAAGAAGCACTGTCAGATTGAAAAGGACATGACTTCTTGCCATGACTTGCTGCATTCACAAGGAAAGAACCGGTTTTGCAACATTCAGTGCGTAGTGTGGTGAACCTAGTTTATTGGTAAGAAATGTGCGTTTTTTATGTTTTCGACATTTTCTTGAGTTTTTCAGAACCCCATGTGAGAGCTTTTCAAACCTCTTGCATTCCGAAACTCTATGCTTGGGAATCTTGGAGAGGTTAGAAATCTTGGGAAGGGAAACCTCTTGTCTTTGGTTGCAGCAAACCCGGCGAACCTGCTGACAACGCAACGATGCAAACTCTTTCGCTTCGAGTAGTCTCGTGAAAGTGAAGTGCACCGAGACCCGTCGAAATGATCCGAATCGAGGTCGTCAACAAACTAATGTCAGATCGCATGGATACAGGCCAGGCTCTGCGCAGCAGGGCATAAAACCCGAACTGTGCGAAGTGCCCCCGTTTTAGATGCGATGAAGGTAAAAACTGTTATCCAAGTACCAAGACCAAGCAGTTTGACCTCAGTGTTTTTCTCTTCACCAAGAGGGTTGGAGTGGTCACTTGAGCCCGCCACAAATTTGTTTGGAAATGACAGGCACGGGTGGTTCCGCTTATTCTACTCCATGTCCTTTTTTCTCTCACTGCGATAATATCCATTTGACACCGCCAGGTGATTCTGCCGAAGATGTCGCGTGTCGATGGTTGAAAGCAAATCAGGTGTCGATGGCTTAAAAATTTCCAACATGACATTGTGTTGAAGTATCAATCAACGACTGAAAAGACCCGCCAAAAAAAAAATCACGGGCTTCGGGTATGGACTATGGAAAATCAGCTGTGGCACGGAAACCGGATAAACATATATGAACCTCATTAAATCTTATAATGACATAGAAAGAAGTACAAAGATCCGGGCTTTGCGCCAACAGTCGAAACTCTGCAGCCCTGTCATCTTCTAAGTCAGTGGTAGCTTCACTGGGAATTTCTTGAAAGTTTCAAGTTTGAGATATTTTGTGAATCTTACATTCTCTTAGAGTTCTCTTACGGGGAAGGACATTTGGGAAAGCTGGATGCCCGATGAAACGAACCTTGGATGTCCAGGGAAATGTGTGCGGGTGAGGCGGTGCCGGTGCCGAGCTTCCCTCATGCACTCAGAAAGTGGGGAATCCTTATCATAATTTATATCATAATTTATCATACGAGGCCTATATTTGAAAATTGAACGAGAATCCTGGTGGCTGGTCATTGGCACAGTGATTCCAATATTTGCTGCTTCACTCCCCCATCCTGATCATAAACATCAAGAGATTAATTTCCATGCTGGGTTGCCCATGACCATGATGTACTTCCTATGGTCATTGAATTTTGTAGGTGTTTGCTTCGTGTTTGCTTTGTGTTTGCTTCGTGTTTGCTTCCCTTTGCGAAAGCTGCTTTGGTAATGATTTGAAGATAGAGTATCATCCATCATCCAGAGGATCCCAGCATGAGCTGAAGGAACTTAGACATACTTAGACTAGACTACCTACCTATGAAATCCTATGAATTTGAGGGAACGTTTGAGTACCCAACATCTTTCTTGTATTAAAGATGGTAGGCTGCATAGCTTTCAGGGATTGTCAAAGGTCATATGACTGTCTTTTGTCTTCATCATCGCTTTGAGTTTTCGCACCAATGGACCATGGAAGGAAAGAGTTGGCATTTGTTGGCTTTGTAGACCTATCCTGTGAAGTCAAAGGCTTGCAAGCATTGCTTCTGTGAAGTCAAATATTGCGTTGCAAATATTTGCTCTGTTCAGTTGTAACTGAGAGGGCAGTGGGGACATTCACTTTGGGGTGCTATGATTTCCCGATCTAATCCTTGAGTTGAATGTCATGCAGCTGTGGACACTTACATGCTCTCGGAGCAAGTGTGCAACCAGCAGCTGAGGAAGTGCTTTCCTCAGTTTGGTCTCTACAACGAGCACACTCAACAGTCCCTCAGATCACATTGTGCTCCCTGCTCCCAGGTTTGTGTTGGAGGGTTCTTTCAGATTTTGTCAGATATCAGGTTTATCCTAGGAAGAATCCTGATTAGCATATGTGATACTGCTGGGAGAAATCATTGTGGATTGATCATGGCAAAAATGTCATAAGAAAAATCAGGTCAATATTTCGACTTGCCATGCGTTTCCATGTCACAGATAATAATAATGTCACAGATAAGTAAAAAGAAGACCTCAGCCCTCTTGGTGGGAAGATAGCATCGATAGATATCGATAGCATCGCAGCATCCTCCAAATATACTTTGAATTTTTGGATGCCTCGGATGACTCAGATGACTTGTGGATTTCGCACGTATCTGCCCAGTTGGGAAACAATCAAAGGCTTTGATACAAAAAGATCCGATCTCGATTTGAAACTGTCCATTTCGAAATATGGCGCAGCCTTGAGAGATCTGATCTCCAAGAATCCAAGTCACTCCGATAATCTTGGCAACCTTTGGCAACCTTGACTCAGAAAATATCCGCCCTGAGAAACTCAATGAATTTCGACAGTGATATTTGCAGAGGCTTCCTGTATGGATCGCATTGGATAGCTCTAGGAGAATGGTGAGATTCTCGAGATGTCGAAGTCCATGATTTTGCCGCAGTGATTGATGAAGGGCCTTGCATGGCCTTGCCGTCTTCGTGTCTTCGCCGTCGTGATGTCGAGGTTTGTGGAAGATCGCACAGATCCTGCTGGTTTGCCGCTTGGAGAACCATTGGCTGAAATAGGCTGAAATAGGCTGAAATCATGAAATCATAGTTTTGGGATGTTTTGGGTAAACGTAGAGTGTTGATCAGGTGCCTCGGGTAATTCACTTGAAGACCCCAAGAAATCCCAAGAAAGCAAAGAATTCATCAAGAGTTTCTCACTCAACCAGACATACAACCAGATATACGGCGTATATACGGAGGTTGTTGCGTCACTGCTCCAATGTAGGGCCTGAAAGGGCCTGAAGGGCCTGAAGGGCCTCGGAAACTGTTGCCTTGGTGCAAACTTCCAAGGGGAAGCATCCAGAAGCATCAACTTCAATAGTATTTACTCAATTTACTCAATTTACTCTGTATTTTTATGTTCCCACAAACGGATGCGAGAAAAAAATGCCACAAACGGTAGAGCAGTGCTGCGAGGCAGCTGTACCAAATTGTACCAATCTGAAAGTGAGAGTCAACATTGTCAACATTTCTTTTGCATGGCTGAAATATAGTAACAATCCATTGAACGCCATCAAGTTAGTCATAGGTCTTTCATTATTGTTTGGAAGCTTTGGAGTGATAATGTTCATGACTATTCACACGCGTCCTGTGATTTCATGTATTTCGGAGTGGCAAAAGGATTCCCATGAATTATATGAATTGCTGGTTGCAAAGACCGTATTGCAGCTGTTGATGAAGCTATCGACTTCGACTTCGGCTTCAGCACCAGAACTCCAGGACTTGTCGGGCATGTGATTCTGGCTTCTATTCGAATCGTATCAAAGATGGCCGTGGAATTACCCATGCCGCTCGGCCGAAGAAAGTTGAGGATTGTGTGGAAATGTATGGAAGCTAGGCTATGTTAGGCTGTTGGTTGACACATGTTGACAATTCATTTTATGCATTGGGGTTCCAGACGAAATTTCCAAACACCGGACCTGAGGACAAAGTGCATGTCATGTGGAATTCATGTCGAGTGTGTAGCGCAATTGTTTGGTGGTAGGATCCTTGGATCTGAAGACGGCCTCCATCTAGGGCATGTTCAAACACCGACCAAATTCCCGTCGGTTTGTTGCTCCTTCGAAGGTTCTGTGTACTCTAGGATACTCTAGGATACTCTAGGTGTGTATGCCTTGCGCTCCGGGAACCACGCAGCCTTCGGGTGCTTCTTTACAATGCGACCCCTGCCCGTCCCTCGTCCGCACAGTGGACAGATATCGACAGATCGTGTCGTGATGCTTGCGATCCAAAAAGTCTTGGGTCGCGACGGTTCACATTTTGCCATGGCTCCACTGCTCCACCTATCATGCTGTTTGTGTAGAAGGAAGATCATAAAAAATGCTAGCATTCCTGGCGGTTCAGATACCATAATTTGTGTTTACAATTCCATGGGTCCCACAAAGGTCCCACAAAGCTTCTACAAGATCCAGGCATGACCTTGTGCCCCAGCACCTGGTGTGAACACTGTGTGAAGCTCGGGTAACCTGCGTATGAGGGTGATGCCTGAGGACCGGGGAGTATCAAGACGAGTTCGGAAGCACGAGCTGCAAGCGCTGTGGCCAAGGCAAATATCAAGACACTCGGTGAAGTGGTGAGGTCTCGTCAGCTGGTGCGAAAGTGTTCCTAAAAACAAGAAGGTGTTGAAATGGGTGGAAACTGGTGGGAAAATGGTGGATACTGTGCCACTGGTTCTTCCCACCATTGTGACCTGGAGTAACAATTGGAGTTTTGGACGCGCTTCTCCAACTGTGAAACAATTCTTTTCGTCCACTGGTCTCCATGTATTCAACAAACCAAAGAAGCATGATGATGGTCATGAGGAATAGGAGATCCAATCATGACAAGTTTATTACTAGCTCTTCACGCACAGGCTCATCAAGTGCACCAGGACGCAGGTTTCCACGTGTCACCATGGGTCCCCTGCACCATTTCCTGTATGCCATCCCTTGACCTTGATACCTCAGGATACGAAGGGACAAAGTCAATGCAAGGTATCCTGGTATCTGGTGCCGGCTGCCGGTGTCTGAAACGGTCTGAAACTGGATCCCCCAGGATGATCATCCAAGGCTCAAAGGATGGAAGGCTCAGATTTTGGAACCCCATAAAGTGTTATTTTATGATAACAGGTGAGAGACATAAAGCTCCTCATAAAGTGAAGACGGCAAGAGCTTAAATTTCAGCAGCCCATCCCTGCGAAGGTGCTAAGGTAGTCCTGTTTGTTTCCTTCATTCATCCCTGCTTGAAGCCCCAAAGTGTCAGAATTCCTTACCAGTTCCATGTCAAGGACTGCAAGCTAGACGTGCTGTCTTTGCTTAAGTAGTAGCTTTCTCCCCAAGCGTGCGATTTTGAACAGGCTGTGACCATCTCCAAAGTCTGCACGGGATAAGGTATTCCAAGAACATAGAAGACAGGTCAAGACACGTCTTCTAGAGATCCCAACAGCATTCAACAGCATTCAACAGCCATCCGGCGCATGACCCGGTCAGGTATGCCCTGTCTCCACAACAACACTGGGTTTGGGATCTGCATCTGCAACTCGGCGATTGAACTGTGGAAACTCATCCAAGCCAGGTAGCAGGATATTTTATGACTTTACACTGGTTGCACTGAGTAAGATTCAAACGCTAATGGACATAGACAAAATGGGTTTTTAATGGGTCCAGAATGGATAGCACAGAAGTTCTGAAAAGTCACCTACTTCTTCGTTCCAGCATATCTATATATATCTATGCATATCTCCCATGTTACATCCTTTTGCTGTGGTGCCTGCTCCTCCTGGGGATGTAGGTGGATATTAGACGTCACCAAAAGGATTGTCATGATGAAGACTTGTCCATGTAATGTGCCGACATTGGAATTGCCATCGCATTTTGGGCAGAATTTGCTCGGAGATCAGACGCAGGTCTTGGAATGTGGCTGTGAGCCTTTGCTAAATTCGAAGAGACGTCGGCGATCACGGTTACATATGGTTGCTACTGTTACCACCTCAGGAACAAACGTTACCACAAAGCCTGGTGACATCTCGATTATCTCGTGCCTGTTTGTTCGTTTTTTGCTCGTTTTTTCTTTTGATAAATGTTGATACTGCTACGCCTGCTGACCTAGTGGAGGCTGCAATGTGACCCCGTGACCAGCATCGAATTTCTGACACCTTTCCACGGAATTTTCCACGGGAGGTCCAAAAGTGTGCAGCAACATGAAAGCAGGGCACAATGACACATAGCAAGCGGTAAGAATCACTTAAGACAGATATTCCCCACCCAATGTCACCCAATGTCACCTAATGTCTCAATGTAGCTGAGGGTTTGCCCATCTTCAAAGTAAAATTGTCATTTGTACCCATTGTACCCATTTGTTTCATGCTGTGGGCCAAGGAAGCAGGGAGTATCAACATCGCCAATGAAGGTCAAGAGGCGGTCTGCACTCGCTGCATCGAAGGCTTGCTGACGCCAAAGTTGTATTCCAAGCTGCCACCAGCGGAAACGAAGGGGATCAGTTGAGCAGTTGTGGTTTGGGGACTTGGAGTTTTGCCACGGATTTCCGTGCACCAATGAAGAATGCCTCCTTTACGAGAGGTTCAAACTGAATGGTTTGTTCCGGTTTGGTTGTATTTGCCCCCGATTCCAGCAGTCGCTTGCCAAACGACCTTGGCTGCCGCGAGAGGCTTGTCTTGTCCTTTCTCCTCGTCTTTGGATGCATTGAAGTGACTTGTCAATGTGAAGGTAGAAGTGGTGCTATGCAAATCTCCAGAAAGGAATGGACAATGCCCCCCAAAATCGATCCATTCTTACTTGCTGAAGAACATCTGCAAATTGTGCGAACATGTTCTTCGCTTTGAAGGCTTAGCTACAATGACACCCTGTGTTTTATTCTTTTTGCATATCTTCAAAGATAGCAAATACATGGACTCTACAGACACTAGTGACTTTTGACACCAGTGCTGGGAAGCTGATGCCAGCCATTTGCAGACTTCCATCATCCCATCCAAGCTGATTCAAAAGCACAAACATAGAAATCATGATAGAAACAGCCTGGTTCAACCTGTGACAAAGAAACAAATGCATGAGAAAGACATGGAAAGACTATAGGCATGCCAAGAACAAACAATCATGCAGGGAAAGGACCGATTTGCCAGGAAAAAATGGTGGCTGGAAATGAGGTCTGATTGTTCTGCCTTGTTTGCATAAGCCTCGTTTTTGTCCAGACCTCGCCTTGACAGGAATATTTTCTCCTCCGGACAGTGACATAAGCTGAGGACAGGTGAAGCGCCACTAGGTGAACATTACCAACCAGCTTTGAAAGAAGGCGCCAGTGCCCTTGCATGATTGCTCTTGTGCGAACCGCCTACAAATCAAAGTAAGTGTTCCGATCGTTCCGACTGTCAAAGGTTCTGAATTTAGGCATTTCACTGCTCAAGTTCTAAATTTGGTTTTAGCAGCTCCACAAGTTTCACCATGGCTGGTTTTTTGCAATTTAGATCCATAACCCTTGCACCTCATCAACCTGGCAGGTTTCTACAGCTTCATGGACTCTCCCTTGGAGGTCTTTCAATGCATTGAGAAAACGTTGCTCGCCCGGCGAAACCACAACCCATAGAGTCCATCGAGCCCACGGTGCAATCGCGTCCGAGTATTTCAGGATGCTAAGTTTGCGTCGTCGAATGTAGTCCACATAGCAAAATCATGCAAAATCATGGATTGGCTATAGTGTCTGATCATGGATTACTATGATTCACTGATCAGTTGGTTGATACAAATATCAATTCCTCCATTCTTTGGCAGTTTCCCGCTGAGGTTCTGTCCTGGAGGGATACCGCAAGTCTGCAATGGAGGACGCTTAGGTGCCATGGGTCCTCAATTTCGTGGCTGAAAATGCCCGCGAGTGTTGGGAATTTGATCAAGAATTCGGTAGTTCAGTTTAAAAATCCCCGAACTTGTCAGCATCAACAAGCAGCAACAAGCATCAATAAACCTCGTAAACCTGGACTCTGCGCAATCACTGCACCCAGAGGCAAGGTGGCCTTTGATATAAGCTTTGGATAGCCCCCCACGGGGGGGACAAAAGCAGTCTTTGTTGATGATTGCGTTTAGAAACCATTTTTTCCCCAAAAGCTTACTTGAATTTCCTACCAAACAAGTCTTTCTCGCGCAATACATCTAAGAATCAACAGGAGTCATCGGAGTCATAGAAGAAATGTAGGCAAGCGAGGTAGGCGTGAACGAGGTCAAAGTAGAAGTGCCGGCAACGAAGTCCCAGGCGAAATGAAATCGATGTTCCACTTCCGGCAGAATTTGAAATACATTTCAAAGCTGACACCGACAAGCTCTCTTACCATCTCTCAGCTCGACGCATCGATTGCTAGCTGCTAGAATGCTTTACACTTCCACCACCGTGACACAACACAAGCTGCTCGCTTTGCCAAAGGAACAGCGGGGCGCATTCCCTAAGCTGCCAATGCGGCAGACGGTCTGCGATATGTCCTGCCAATTATTGTCGCTAGACACGTGGGACCCTATTTTCTTCGCCCCGCGTAGTACGTATGGTATCGATTCAGGTGTGTTTCCTACCAAGTGTTCAGCCTTTGCCACGAAGGTGTTCACAGAACTTGGAAACATGAAGTTGTTCGAATCGGTCGAGTTTTTGGAGTTGTTCAAGTTATCGTGAAGGGTTCCTTCCAGAGCGACATAATGCCGTGCCATGGGATACAACGACATGACACAGAATGTGCAAGAGCTGCTTTGCCAGGAACTATTTGTGCAGAATGCCCTCCAGGTGCGAAACAGCGCAGTGAAGAGCAGAGAAGAAGAGAAGAGCAGAGAGCGGCGAAGCCATGTTGCCACGCCATGTTGCCACGCCATGTTGCCACAGTGCCACAGTTGTGCCACAGTTTTGAAGATGAAGTCGAAGTCAGCCATGGCAATGTTACGTGATGAGCCATGTGAGCCATGTGAGCCATGCCGCAGGAGAAACTTGGGCTTCCGACCAGTGCATGGCGAGCGATGGCTTGACGACATTCCTGTGGTGGAACCTTGGCAGAGCCGAGGGCAGAGCCGAGCTTGGCAGAGCCAAGGGCAGGGCCGAGGTTCTGGCCGGAAATATGGAGTTTCTGTGAAATGTTGGGATACTACAGAAACTGATAGAAACTCCAAGAAAAATAAGAAAGGCCATGTTGTTTCAGGAATCAACATCTAAGAGCCATTGTCAGAGTAGCATGTGGAACCCGCTCACAGTCTACAATTATCAGCATGAAAACAGCGGAATTCAACCGGCATCCCACTCCTAATCTATGAGTTGCCCACCCACGGTGCTTTGAGTCACTCTGTCACTCTACATTTTGCACTTCACGGCCCCATTTCATCCCCTGCCTTAGGTCGGCCACAGCGCTGTCCCTTGGTGCATTGGGACTTTGGGTCATCAGGTGCAGCTTGTGCTGTTTGTGCTAGGCTTTGACTTCCACTGAAAAGCCCTGCTTGACATGTCGGGGATAAAGAAAATCGTGGGTGCGGTGCAAAAATTCATAAGATCATTTTAAAATCATTCACCCAGTGCTCATGTGAAAGTTGCAGGCCGAAAGCGATGTCCTTCCTACCAAAGTTCAAAATCGCTTCGCTGCTCTTGGTTTTTCGATTCCTCATGTTTGAGATCTCTATGCGTGTCTTTCAGGGGCTAATAGATGTTGATGGGCTCTTCATGATTTGTTTGCGTAAGAGGACTGAAGCGCCTCGTGTTCAAAGACAACGGATTCCCACCAGGAGGATCGCACTGTTTGGTTAAAAGAAGTTCAGGTCAGAACCACCCATTTGATCATGTTTTGCTTATCTGAGGGTCCAAGGCACCAACTCAAACAAGCCACCAAATTCAATAACGTTCAAAATGTCCCAAGCAGACTTTCCTTCAGACTGTCCGACTTGGCCCGACTTCAGGTTATTGGTCGCATGCACAGGTTCCGCGGCTACAAAGTGCCCTAAAGCTCTGCCCCGATCAACTGCACTGCCAAGCGATTTTTTCAGCTTGCAAAATAGCAATCGCTTGCAAGCTGTGTCAGTATTGTCATATAGCGATTATAATCAATGGAAGTTTAGTTAGAAAACTTCCGAGTTACGGACGATTGTCATGGTTAGCACTCCCACCATCATGTCAACCACATCATGATGCCAACCACCCATCATCAAGTAGTTGGGAAGTGTAACAGTTCGGAAGCATGTGAATTCACGGGTAAAAAAAATCTCAGGCACGAAACCCTCTGTTTTTTCGGGTAATGTGAGTCCTGGGGTCGCTGAATGAAGTAGGGTCTCTGTTTCCGCGGGTGCGGGCCTCGATCTGGGAAAGCCTGTCGACAAAAAGCGCACAGGACTGTAGCTTCCACCTCAAAATGTTAAAAACCGAAGGGCACGGAAGACTTTTGGCCAAAACTGGAGAGAAAACTCCGAATCAGAGACCAGCCCTCCGAATCAGTCACCAAGAATCAACGACCACGAGTCAGCGACCACATAATCAGAATCAGCGACCACATTTCACAGATCAGCGACCACATAGGCGAGTCAGCGACCATGAATCAACGACCACGACTCAACGACTACATGCTAGCCATTAAGTATTAAGTTTGGGCGCTGTTTCTTTTTCTCATGTCCCCATCATACCAGTAGTACCGCGCACGGCGGTGGCGGAAGTTTTAGAATAGGAAAACTATAGGAGAGGCTGGTTGTTGTGAATCACGGATGGCAGAGGGAATTCACTGATTGACCGAA
>Ga0126342_10015472_pt1 | contig 13374 bp, 16 predicted proteins | sample Cyp1metagenome_FD_92528 | JGI IMG/M metagenome (GOLD analysis project Ga0126342, IMG submission 92528) | Coral microbial communities from Lord Howe Island, Old Settlement Bay, Australia - Cyphastrea 1 metagenome | ecosystem: Host-associated > Invertebrates > Cnidaria > Coral ...
ATGTATGTATGTATGGATGGATGTATGGATGTATGGATGTATGGATGTATGGATGTATGGATGTATGGATGTATGGATGTATGGATGTATGGATGTATGGATGTATGGATGTATGCATGTATGCATCTAGGCATGTATGCATCTATGCATGTGTGCATGTATGCATGTATGCATGTATGCATGTATGAGTGTATGTACGTACGTACGTACGTACGTACATACGTATGTACGTTCGTATGTATGTATGTATGTATGTATGTATGGATGGATGGATGGATGGATGGATGGATGGATGGATGGATGGATGGATGTATGTATGTATGTATGTGTATATGTATGTATGTATGTATGTATGCATAGAAATATACATATATACGGATAAATGGTGCTACTTATCTACTTGAGCATCTTGAGCCATGCCTATCGCAAAATCTTTAAATCGTTGGAATTCAAAAAACTGTTAGACATCATTGAGTCATCTTGAACGACATTACATAGATGCACTCCATATTTAGGAAACCAATCATCCGACAGTGGATGGACGATGAAAGCAAACCGGTTTTACTGAGTGTGGGGGCCCCCAAAAATGTAGCTCTTGGCCTGTGTGTTTGGTGCACGTGAACCCCCCCAACCAAAAAAAAAACAATGCAATCAACTTAAGATACCTTTGACATTCTTTATCAGAACATTGAAATTTGGGGTGGTTGCACTATGTTGCTCTTGCTGTCTCTCTCTCTCTCTCTCTCATGGGTTTGATGTTTGTTTGGGTCCTACTGAATCACTGCTCGTGGGGTGCTACTCATTACCAGTACCACTTCTAGCAGCACTTCAGCACAGGCACCTTGATCTCACCCGAGAGCGGGCATCGCTGCGCCATGATGTTCTGCAGTTTGATGTCGCGATGAATCAACTGCTGCCCATGAAGCACCTCGTGCTATCGCCCTGCAATTAACAAAACGATATGGAGTTAGTCCGACGATTCCGCCGATATGGATGGTTTCCTAGGAGGTTCACTCGCCCCTGGGTGAGACTCAGAGCGGTGTCAACATGGTCGAAAAGTAAACCGATTGCTATGACAATCTAGCCTGGCAATTGAAAATCCCCTTTGATTGCAGGAAAATCATCGATAGGTTGCTTTTCAAAGACTGAACATTTAGCAAAATCATTGATAAACGGAAAATGCCGCATTTATAATTTATAATTAAATAATGATTTCCGCTAAAACCTCCATTTGTAGTTGATGTTCCATCATCATGATTGAATATCAAGGACAGTGATACCAAGGTACGGCCAAAGCTTCAAGGATGTCTTTCGTGATTTGGCGCCTGAATGTGCTCTGTCGACGATTGGCATTTGCGCACACAGTCATTCAATGGATTGCAGGAAAAATCCCATAAGGAAACAATGGAGTTTTCACATGTTTTTTATCACCAATTAGATCAATTAGGGGCTTCGGGTTCCAGGTTTCCCTCCGCAGATGCAATGAGTCACCGCACTGATCCCACTGATCACCCGATCCCAAAAGTTGCGCCGACAAGCAACGCTGTGTCTGGGGGGAAAGCTCCTTCAGCTTTCAGCATGGTAAAAAGGTCCATCCCTGGGACAAGCTCCATAACCAGCTGATAGCTATCATCCTGCCGGGCTGCAGGATGACAGCCTTCAAAAATTGAAGAGAAATTCACGGCATTTCACCCTCTTGACGCTTTTGTGGGCAATGTTTAGGTGAAACATGGTAAGACGACCATGTTTCTTGAAGCATCCAAATGTCATCTACATTTATTCATTCATATAGTTCTATTATGTTCTATTAATCCTCAATTGAAATTCACAGTTGTTCCCAGTTGCGAAGATTTAATTTTGAGGGGCTTCCCAGATCCGCTCTGCCTCCTTCCACAGCCCCAAGACTTGACACAAACTTGGGGCGTCCAAGCTTTGCAACTGGCGGTTGCAAATGAACCACTGTTCCTCATCTTCCTTGGACGCCACAGCTCAGACATGCTCAGACTCAGACCCAGTGAAATCCCGGCCGTGACAAATTGCCATGTGGCATCCTTTTTATCCTTTTTCGCGCACGAATGACACTGCAGTAGTTAAGACTGCAGGGAACTTAATCTGGCCGATGACTTTTCTGAAAAAAGAACAGTTCCTTACAGGTTGAAAATGAGTCAAGTGGCATCATTATCACCCCAAATGTTGGCAGATGCAAGCCATACAATCAACACCAACCAGTCTAGATGATCAAGAGACCAAATTCATTGAAAGATTCTAATTAATTAAAGACATATTAAAGACATGCACAATCCGCATCCCAAGACATGCCAAAGGTGGACGCCAAGACATTGGGCGCATCGGCCACTGAACCTTTGTTCAGCTTTAGCTCTTTAGCCAAAGTCAATGCCTTGTCCGCCGCCCTTTCCAAAAAAGCTTGGTTTCCCAGGCTGAAACATGTCTGGGACGAAGGATCCTTGGTTGTTGGGCCAAAGAGCAAAGGATAGATATTCATCACCCATCGAATTATCATGAAGCAAACATGTTGTAAACCAAAACTACATTGCATATAAAGAAAAACAACTTCAGCATATCTTCGAAAATATGGAGAAAAAAAAACACTATGGAAAATATATCACAGTCTTCAACTCGTCTCTGTCTCTAAGGATCTTTTTTTGCCGCCTCCCCCCGGAGTCAGCTGCGTGGGGTTGTAGCTCTTGGGATTTGGCTCCGGCTCCCAAGAGACCAACTGGAAATCGATGGGCGCCCCGGCAGCTTCTAACTCTTCAGTCATCACCTTCGTTGCACCTGGTGGCAACCGGTTCAACCCGTCAGCCGGATCAAAAAAGGAAAAGTGTATTGCCTCATAATACCACTAGTGGTATGGCATGTCATTTCTATCAATTTTTGAGATGCTAAAGAAAAGAAGCAATGAAAGGGTTGAAAGAAAACACTACTCCTTTGCTGGGATTTTACGGAATTATTGCATCGTGGCCAAGGGTTCTATATTGCGGATGGTGCCATTTACGTGTGAAATCATCGCTATAAGATTGGTGATATCGTGGATTTATTACTGATCCAGGGTTGGCTCCAAACGCTACATTATGAATCATGACGTCTGTCATTTAGCAAGTTGCCATGATCAATGGTTTGGTTTAATGGACAAGTTGCAGGAAAACATGTGTTTTTCCTCATTTTTCCTCATGAATCATGGGTTGTGAAGATTCCACCTTGTTCATCGATGTCCGTGAGCACTTCGCAAAGCTGAAGACCTTCCTGGTGCGGGAGACGTCCCCTTCAAAAAAAACCTGGGACCCGGATGGTACCCTAAAATAGCTGGGTAATGGATGGTTATTCCCCCAAATATGGTAACAATAGGTTTCGACCCATCCTCATATCTAAAACTACTTATCTAGAATCTACATTATTTCTGACTATCTATCTGTCTGTCTATCTGTGTTTCCATCTATCGAAGTAAGTCCACAAATAGGGAATCACAAAACTTACAGTAGTTTAAACGATCATGGGCCTACATTTGTTGAAACATGTCACACCATGTCACGCCAAGTTTCCTCCTCCCCTTTGGTTTCAATTTCAAAGCTCAACTTCACCTTTTCGGCAAGTTCCCGATGCTGCGCCATGGGGACACTGTGCCAGACGTTCTCCAAGCGCCGGCCCGTCTCCCAGTTGAGCGTCACCGCATCCGCGCCACCATCCACCTTTCCTAAGCGTGCCAAGGCATTCTTCATGCCTTCCTGCACCGGCGCACTGGTCGTGAATTCCTGGAAGCGTCAACGTCGAGGCGTCACGAGTGAACCAAAATCGTTTTGTGCCCTGGCTTCGTTGGAGAAATCAACCGAAATTGTGTTTGCGAAGCCATCTTGAATCATTTGTTTCAAGTAGGCTGCTCCAAACCCCTACCAAACTGTGCAAAGAGAACGCAATTTGGCAAAGGTTGTGAATACAGTATAAGAACGAGTTGTCAATACAGCAATCAATGACAACAACAATAACAATGAACCCACAACACCAAAAAAAAAAACAATCAAATGAAATATGTGTCTATGTGTCTGCGTGTCTATGTGCGTACGTCTGTCTGTCTTTCTTTCTATGTCCGTCTGTCCGTCCATCCGTCTGTCAGTCAGTCTGTGTGTGTGCGTACGTACGTACGTGCGTATGTACGCATGAATGTGTGTATGTACCCATGCGAGTACATATATAATGAATACAGAATACTGCACAATATTACACAAGTGTGGACTTTCATGGCATTATGGCATTGCATTTTTCGCCCGCTTCATGTGCTAACCATCCCATTCACCAATCCATTTCGGTGATTTTAATAAACCTGCATTGGGGATAGCTCATGATTGTATCCTATCATTTTATGTATATATTATATATATATATATATGTATGTATGTATGTATGTATGTGTGTGCATGTGTGTGCATGTGTGTGTGTTCATTTAATTATCAATATTCTAGTGTCTAATCAGTCTAATCCTCCAATTCATCCATCATCCATGAATCCCAGCCCTGACAACGCCTGCGCGTTGGGCACGACAAAGCCCGCCGTTCCGATCGCCACGGACACGCCAATGGCCGTGGCCAGGCCTACACCGACACCCACGGCGATGCCGATGGCTGCGCCCATGCTGACGCCCACAGCGGAGCCCAATGTGGCCGCGGCCTGCATTGAGGCAAGGATTTTGAATCAATTTTGGGGGTGTAGCATGGTGTAGCACTGTTTTATGGCAATTGAGGGCATACCGGCATACCCTGTTTTCAGCCATGTGCTTGCGAGAAAACCACTGTTTTGTTGATGGGAAAAGCCGCGTTTTAGCGAATTTGAGAATGTGAAATAATTATATATGTTGAATGAGAAAATCTTGAGTAATTGGCACCAGCACGCGTACACTGGTCAAATCCACTGTGTTTAAGTGAAAATCACACATGTTGAATGGGAACACCCACACTTTGCATGTGGTAAGTTCGACACCTTTTGCGAATATGCGTAGAGGTTCAATGGGAAAATGTCTTGTCGACTCTAGACTCTAGACATCTTCAGACTCTTTTTTTTGCTGGGAACATGCCAAATTTTGAATGGAAAATCCAAATTCGCTTGATGGAAAACTCCACATTCATAGGAGAATCATAGAGATCCCACAAGTGAATTCTCCTTGTTTCTCGGAAGCCAACGTTTCTTGTTGAGAAAATCAACACTCTTTACTTGGAAAGTCCAAAGGGAACATTCAGATAGTTCATTATGTTTTTTTTAAACTCTTGAATTGAAAAATCCAGCGAGGAAATCCACAGCTTTCTAGTGAATGGGAAAAGTAAGGCTTTTCAACGAGAAAATCCACATTCAAACGGGGAAAGGTAATGAAAGGTATAGGGTATTTCTCTCTCTCTCTATGATTTTCTGGTTCGGTACCCCATGAACCGTCCGTCCACGCCCTTCACTCCGGCCGTCCTGCTGCTGTGGCCCCGTAAAGCCAAAGGGCACTTTCGGCACGCAGTTCTCGCAATCAAAGGCGTCCTACGCGACGGGTCGTCTGGGGAAAGAGGACCTGACCCCACCAGAGATCCACGGACTCCACGGCTCCTCATCTGCACAAGTGACCGGGCAATCACACTTCCGGTTGTTTCGGAAATACCTGGCACAAAGATGATCTGTTGTGAAGACCATAAATTGGAGAGTTACCCAAAAAAGATCAAAAAAGTCCTAATCCCATCATTCCAAATCAACTGCCCCCCCCCACAAATGGCTATTTAAAAATAGATCCCAAAAAACAAATTAATCACGATTAACCAGTGGATTTCGGAACTTGTCCATGGGTTGTCTACAATTCCCACGGCCTGGGCAGTGGGCAATCTTCAACGTCGGGACAAAGGAAGGCATCCTCGGGAATCAGCTGGCCCGGAATGTCCGGGCGCCCCGCTCCTCCAGCGGCATTCGGCGCCTGCCGGATTGAAATGAAGTTGACGAGTTGGGGATCTCCCAAAACCATATGGAGGTGTCCTAAAATATCTAAAATGGGTTGTATATATTCCAAATCATCCAATATTAGACGAGTTGAGTATTGAAACCTATGGTTTTTTTTGGATGCACCAGTTTAGGAAACCTCAATATGAATGAAAAATACATAAAAATACCAGATAATGATCGAATTGGATGACCTGGATGACTTGGGGGTACCCCCATGACTTGGGAAAGCCCCATAAGTACCATTAAGTACCCATATTGTGTGTAGATATGTGTAGATGTAACTTGTGGGTGGCTTTCATTTATGAAACCGGTAATCTTTCAAGATGACTTTCAAGATGACTTTCGGGAGTTGAAAAATCGGGATTTCCGAAGCAAAAATGGTCGATTTCCCTTGCCGCGTTTGATTAGCAAAAGGCGAGTGATTGGGAAGCTGAGTTGTCAGGTTACTCTTGATAAAGTTAACAGATGTTAACAGGTTAGTATATGTTAGTATTATGCGATAATCATCCTCAGAATCTTGGAGCAGCTGTAAACTCTACTAAATGCGCGCTTTACAGTCTGAGAAGCAAACCTGGCAATGCAAAATTCACCGATTATAAACTTAACGTCCATCTTAGGGTGATTGAATTTCATCCTATCAAAAATAGGAATCGTCCGTCGCCCGGCTATATACCAGAGTATATATCTGCTTTGTAAGTAAGCTGAACCCCATCAATGATTGGAGGGTATCATCAGAATGGGTTAGTTATCCGGTTATCCAACTACAGTAAGAGTTGCAGCATTGCAGGGCTTGCTTTGGAACATGAACGACTATATAACCTGGATTGGCATGATCGTGAAGAATTTGTGAGTATGTACCGACAAGAGACCCAAAAATCAACAAGTCTACTCCATTGTACTGCGATGGTCCTGAAGTTAGGACTGATGGTTGATATAACTGGGTGATTTTAATGCAAATAAATGTCTACAATGGAATACAGTGGCTTGTGAACCACTTATCAAATACATTGACCTACCAAAACCTGGAAAATAGACGAAAGTAGCAGGGTTTCTCGGAAAAAAACGGTTTTTTAGCTTGACATACCAAAAACCCGGGTTTGTTCCCGCAAAAACAGGTTTTTCGTGAAATACCGTGAAACCGTGCCCGACTCCATCACAGCCATGTTCTTCCGCACGAAATATTGTGTGAATGATGAATGACAGATCAGGAAACCCCGGTATACTATATAATTATCATTAATTATCTACTCACCGCAGGCATCAGTTTGGTACCATCTACCATCAATCTCTCCCAATCTTCCTGTTTCTTATCCTAGCGGTGCCCCGCTCTTGATCATCTCCCGCTCAATGCCAAATCATTGGGGCAGTGGTTCAAAATGGTTGGAAACGTTCAAAAACTCAAACCAGACCACAAACAACAAATAAATGTAATCGTAAGGGAGGACTTACCTTTCCCACCCACCACCAAGAGAAAAACTCCAGGATTCAACACGATTCAACCCCATCATGACTAGAATAGCACCCGAAGTCAGTGGCATCCTTCCGTGTCGGCCCCCCATCACCTGCAACTGGCGTCCCTGATCACCACCAGCGGCTGCGTCTTGACCTACGTCGCTTGGCGGTGCCTTTACTGGTGCTTTTCCCCGGTCGTGGCGCAAGGTTTTCAATAATTGTTGTGCGAAGGTGAGGGACTTATTCGGGAAAGCCATGCGGAGCATCTGCTCAATGATCAAATCCACCACATCGACGTGCTTGGAAGGAGGACCTTGGAAAGTGGCGAACACCAGGCTGCAACATGAACGCATCAACCTATACTATACATCCGTATGCAGTATATTCCTTATCATTCACTCCAGGCAAGTTTCCCTTCCTTCCCGTTTTCTTCTTCCCCGACTTCTCCGACGTCTCAGGGCTCTTGGGCGGTGCAGGTGCCGGCGGCTTGGTGCCCCTTTCCCCCAGCTCTTTGGGCAGTTCCTCCTCTTGGAAACCCTTGGGCGCCACGTGTCGCGCCTGCTTCAAAGGCGGGCCATCGCTGAAGACCAACGAAACGCGACGCCGCAGCTCTGCGTCCGAGCCTAGCAGCCCTAAGGCACCCTGCAGCGCAATGTGCAGCACCTGGTGACGAAGATGGCCACTCACAGTGTGCAACATGCCCTGGTCAGCTCCTGCAGATGGAAATTGTTTCAAGATCCACATGTTTGGCGTGAGTTTGTGTGATTTTTGGACACGGTGTTGTTTTTTCTTGCAACTTTTCCAATGCGAGAATCGGCAGAAGCATGCAGAAGCTGCCCATGTAGCCATAGCTTTTTGAAATGGTGACCCCCCTCGCCGCAGCCACAGATCCCAGAGCACGTTATTGCTTCGGTGCATAACCGGTCAACTGTTTCATCTTCCTGTTCCATCCATTTATAGATGTTTGTTCCAGACCTTCATTTAGTTTGGGGATTTCCCAACCTGCCATGCTTGATTTGAGGAAGGTATGACATCTTTCCGGTGTCTCCTTCGAATGCCGCAGCCAATTCCTTTCTCAATCGCTCTTCGGCGGTTCCTTTGCCTGGACGTCATTTCAGGTCATCGGAGGGCCCTGTCTCAACCATCAAACAGCCCTGCAAATTTTGATGGTTTTCCCATGGTTTCCTCATTTCAAATTGCAGAGAGCATTACAGGAGTGAAGTGGCGCTCCATGTGTTTTACCTCAATGGTTCGTTGCCCCACCAACTTCATCCGACATTGTAATCTTCATCCGGGTGCGGATTCTTTTCACATCGAACCCAAAAAGTCGGAGTGTCTGACTCAAACTGGTGCGCCTTCCAAGTTGCTAATAATTTACGCGGCAACTAGCCCCTTCCAAGAAATCGCAAATTTTAGCATGTTTAACATTGCCGGATCTAAATGATAAATCACGCCCAATTTTATCAGTTAAGGGTTGTTGTAAGCCATCCCCGCAAAAAATATGGTTCACTGGCAAATCCACAAGAACACACCATCCCCAATTTGCCGTTTATCAATCATAAAAGCTCTCCTTTTATTGTTGGTAATTGGAAATATATGGGATTCATAATTCAAAGCCAATCATTAACAATCAATCATCATATCGACATCATATCCCACCCCAAAGGAATGAAAATTGAAATATCACTGCATGTCCTAGTGGGGTTTACTTTCCTATATCTTTTGGGGGGTTACTACAATTACCATCTGGCTGTTCAACGTGGCTATCGAAAATCATCACTTTTAGGAACAACCACCATTTTTAAGAACGGTAAATCATCACTTTTACCAGTAGTGCCGTGCAAGGTATAGGAGAGGTGAGTTGCTGTGATGCAAGGATGGCAGAGCCAACCCACTGATGGACCGAAACGTGGTTGAGGCTCTGAGTCTCTCATTTTCTCTCTCTCTCTCTCTCTCTCTATCTAGTTCAGTTCTCTATCCATTTATCTGTCTCTCTGCCAACCTCTCCCAATGCCTGTCTGTTTCTTCGTCTCTGTCTCTCTATCTTTCTCTATCTCTCTCTACCTCTCTATGTCTCTATCTATCTATCTTATCTATCTATCTATCTATCTGTCTGTCTGTCTGTCTGTCTGTCTGTCTGTCTGTCTGCCTGCCTGCCTGTCCTATCTCTCTCTCTCTCTCTCTCTGTCTCCATCTCTACCCTTTCTCTATCTATCCATTCCATCTATCCATCTATATATCTATTTATCTACCTGCCTATCTATCTATCTGTCTATCTATATCTATCCATCCATCTTGTATTTGTATCTGAAAGGAAGCAATTATGCGAGACTTCCGTCAAAAAGTGGAAGTTGACAGGTCCAAAATGGAGCAATTCTGCGAGAAATCCTTTAAAAAACGACAGGGCACAGCTCCAAGATTCCGCGAGGCTCCCTCAAATTCTCAAAGTTGACAACATCAAAACCGAAGCAATTCTACGAGACTTCCTTCCAAAAAAAAAAGTTGAATGCAGAGCTGACAGCCTCGTACCAATGCGTGCTGCGATTTTTCATCCCATCTCTGTAAAGTACTGCACCTGCCACGAAAAAGTGAAGCCAGGTCATACGAAGTGCAGCGCCTGTCACGCAAAATCATCTTAGCAAACCTGAGGATCTGATGCTCCAAAATGCAACCCGTCTCAGGAAATCAGCGCCCTGACCTCCGAACATATCTGATGGAGATGTCTCTTGCACTGCGCCTGCCCCGCGAAAATGCACTTTTGCCAAGGTGCAGAATCCATTGTGCCTGACACGAAAAATGATGTTCAAAAGTGGTCCGAAGATGGTGTGCCTTTAAGATGTTTCACTTCGAAACGTGCTTCGCGCCACAGCCGCGTGCAATTGTTGATCTCTCATCCCGCAAGATCGCTCTGCACCCGCCGCTTTAGCGAGCCTACTTTTCGAGCCTCTGGAGCCGCAAAACATTGGAAAAACGCAGTGTTTCGGGACTTTTCTACCTTTTCGCGCACTTTGATTGATCTTCTTTCTACTGACTCTCTCGTCTCCAACTTTTCCCACATCTGTTGCTGCATCTGTCCATATGTCGGAAGTTTGACTTCAAAACTTCCTTCAGTCATCTGTGTTCATTGGCCATGGCTTCCATAGCTATGTTAAATAACCATAAATAACCAGAGGGTACATGGTGTGTTCCTAAAATGGTGGTACCCCCAATTCAACCAAAAAATAGTCGGGATTTCCCATTCTAAACGGTCCAGCTACTGGGGTGTCCCCATGATCTTTCCAGGCACCTCGGGCTTTGTTGGCCCATTGCAGCGCACTGCGAATGGCCATGGCTGCCTCCAGCTTCACCTCCGTCACATGACCTCGGAGATGCGATCCTTTTTTTCTACTGAATTATTCAATGGGCATTTCAGGAACCTAAATTAATTGGAGGTACCTACCATATATAAGGCCTATATAAGGCCTATATAAGGCCTATATAAGGCCTATCTAAGGGAATATCCCCACAAAATATGACCAAAAATATGGTACAGTACCTCCATTTTAGGATCCTGAAATTCCCATTGATAACATGATAAAACCAACCATCTTGGAGGAGTATCCATGTTTTTTTTGTATCATGAAGACATCTTCGGAGCATCAAACATCATTAAACTATCCTGGGCTATCCTACATAATGGTAAAGCACCTTGAGCCACAGGCACCTTGAGCTACTGATCATGCGGGATCACCAACAAACATGGGGACTTAGCCAACAATCACGGAATATAGTAGTATAATATCAGCTAATATCATCTAATATGTTAGTATATGTTAGTATATGTTAGTATATTGATTGCCAACAGAGCTGGTGGAAACGGTTTAGCCGGTTTAGCCTGATTGAAAGTGGCACACAGCCCGTCCGACCTTCGACCAAGTGACGACCAGCTCTCGGTGTTTCTGGTGACTTCGGTGACTTCGACTCCGGTGACTTCGACTCAGGTGGCGTCACGATCACCTGACCCGGATTCAGAATTTTCCGCCAGGTACCCTCTGGTAAACTAACATGGCTATGGGAAATCACCATTTTTATTGGGAAAACTCACTATAAATGGCCAATTTTCAATAGCTATGTTAAATTACCAGAGGGTAGTCATTTCCGCGCTCACACAAGCACTTTGAAAACAAAAAACGATGATGCTTTCGCCAAAGCGCAAAGGCGCTTAAGCATGATGCAGAAAAGTCTAATTTCTAAATGGTGTTTTTTCCTCCAGCGCATTTTTTTGTAGTTCTGCGGTTTTTGGGTGCTGTTTGGTTCTCGAATGAAGGTTTTTGTTAGGTCAATGAACTCGCAAAGTTGCAGCTGTAATTTCTGTGAATGTCAGTGACATCTCCTGTCTACCTAGCATCATGTAGCATGACAAACATCATGTGACATCACGCAGCGTGATTTGTAACATCATGCAGCCTGCTATCCTGCTGCTGGCATCTCATCCTGGATGAATAAACCCTGACTGATTAGGGGGGATGACCCTAATCAGAAATGATCATCTAGCATCATCTTTAGTACTAAAATGGTACCCCCAGATCAAACAACACTTTGGTTGGTGAACTATAAGTAGGCGCAGGTGAGCATTGTATAGTGTGAATCTTTCAGGAATGGTGATTGTGATGTGATGACAAACTCGTCAGAATAATACAAGTACAGGTAGAATGATCGCTGGTGATGATGATACTGATGATGATGATGACGAGGATGATGATAATGATCATGACGATACTGATGCTGATGAATCATGTAGTTATAGCAAGTGATGGATAGCCATGATGGTGGGAGGGGCGAGATTTCCCCATGGCCAACACCGACCTGTGCCGGTGCATCAGCCAGGCTTAGATTCGTAGCCAAACGTCGAGCGCCCAAACACACAGAGAAGTCCGTGCCACATTCGTCCGAACTGGGACAGTCGCAAAATCCGCCAGGCTGATTGCTGCAGATGAAACCAGAGTCACGTTCATCGTCACAGTTCGGACAGTCACAAAACTCCCCGTCGTTAAAGTAAGACGAATCGATGAGACACAAAGATTCACCCTCACACCGGTACTTGCATTGATCCACCGATTCCCCACATGTGTTGGGACAGTCGCACTCGCCACAATCCAAGCGCCCTTCCATTTCATCCTTGCAGTTTGGACAGTCGCAAGTGCCATCATTTTCCTTGTTCTTGTTAATCACACAGGCATCAGAATCTCCATGAGACAGGGATCGGGCTCCAGACGCAGTTTCTGCGGACTGCGTTCCTCCCGAATAACCATATGGATACTGATCCAATAGCAATCGTCCGTATGGAATGGGGTCGCCCCCATATCGGCCATATCGGCCATATCGGCCGCCATCTCCGACAGGACAACGAAATTGCTCTGAGCATTTGAGGCCAGCCTTACCATCTTCACCTACACCGAAAGATTAAATCACAAAAAAATGATGGTGCAAAAGAAGAAACGGAGATCATCCAAGCTATCCTCGAATTTATTGGTCATGTTTAATCATGAGAAACTAACAGCTTGGGGTACCCCAAGTTTCAACAACTGCTCATGAGAAGGGGAAAAAATACGGAAAGAAAATTAAAGCAGGATAGGTAAAAACATAAAGAAGCAAGGAGTTGCTTTCAAGGCACCACATTCCGTGGGACACGTGCAGTCATCACAAACGTGCTGCGTTTCGTCACTGCAATCAGGACAATCGCAGTAACCGTCATCCACATCCGCTTGGGTGACCCCACACCCGTCGTCGCAGGCAAAAGGTGGTCCAGAAGGAGCCGGCGGCGGCGGTGGCGGTGGTGGAGGTGGAGGTGGGGGGACGGAACATGGAAATACTGTCTGAGGGTCACAGGCCGTCGGGCACTGGCAAAATCCACCAAGTTCCGTGTCGCAAACGAAGCCCCGCTCTGCCTCGTCCTCACAGTCC
>Ga0126342_10015473_pt1 | contig 13373 bp, 15 predicted proteins | sample Cyp1metagenome_FD_92528 | JGI IMG/M metagenome (GOLD analysis project Ga0126342, IMG submission 92528) | Coral microbial communities from Lord Howe Island, Old Settlement Bay, Australia - Cyphastrea 1 metagenome | ecosystem: Host-associated > Invertebrates > Cnidaria > Coral ...
ATCCATCCCATCCAATCTATCCATCCCATCCAATCTATCCATCCCATCCAATCTATCCATCCCATCCAATCTATCCATCCCATCCAACCTATCCATCCCATCCAACCTATCCATCCCATCCAATCTATCCATCCCATCCAATCTATCCATCCCATCCAATCTATCCATCCCATCCAATCTATCCATGCCATCCAATCTATCCATCCCATCCAATCTATCCATCCCATCCAATCTATCCATCCCATCCAATCTATCCATCCCATCCAATCTATCCATCCCATCTAGTTTATTCTAGTTCAAATCAAAAAAAATGACGTGCACTGCCAGTGTTCCTGGGACTGGGTGGCACAGCGAGTTCACAGACGTATTTGCCAGCAGCCGATTTGGATCTCAGGATCAAATATGTCTGATTACCACTTGTACCTGAAACATGAAATCGGAGTGATAGCAACATTTGATTCATTTTTTATTGTTGCATCTCGCGCAGAGCCAGCTGCATATGGTTTCAGCAACTCGCAGCGTCGTTTAGCCATGTTTGTTGTGGTTTTGGACGCTGAGGAATAGGCGCATCAAATGGTGCACCTGACTGATATCTATTGTGAAAGACCTTTGACAACTATAGTTGGAAAAAACAAACAAACGTCCATCAACCGGAACAAATTCACATGATTCCTTTGTGCCATTTTGCATCATGCCAAAAAGAAAGGAACAAAAATCGGATCCCCAAAGAAACCATGCGCCGTGCCATGTTGCGCAGATGTGCCACCAACGTAGCATCGCCACTCATCCCCTCCACGGGGCCCGGGGCCCGTGTTGTGCTGGTCGCCTTTTTTCTCGGCGTTCCGATGTAACTTGGTTGATAATGTTGATGGGTGACTTCTGTTTCACAGTCTGATATGATACATATTGATACATGGAAACAAAACTCACCCATCCCAGAATATGAGGATATTCCATTGATATTTCCCCATGGAATAAAGCTTTGCATGGTTCCATATAATTCCATATATCCTTTAAGATGACATAAAATGAGGAAATTTTCAAGGCTCCTTAGAAAGATTGCAGAACGTTTTCCCGGGATGCTGTAGTGGATATGGAATCCCCACAGTTCTCAGGATTCTAATCAGGCACGATATCAGGGCTGATGTCCATAGATGGGACAGCCGGACAGCTGTCTCAAAAATGGCGGCATTTGTGAATTTTTCCAAAAGAGATGGCTAAACCATGAGTTAGGGATTGGCATCTTCAATGGTTACTGAAATCTTCTGAACATCATTCGATTCTTGGAGGATCATTCCCATTCAGTGTGGCACACTCAGTATTCAATGATACCTTATTCTTTGAATTTGCTGGGATTCTTCAATCTTCTGACAATCGGCTAAAAAAAATTACCGTTAACTGAAACAAACCAATGTGTTTGGTTGTTGTCCCTGTTGTTGAATGAAAACCGTAGTTTCTATCCATCGATCCAGGTTTGTGATCGTGTGGAAGAGTGTAATTTGGTTTATAATCTGCAGTTTTTTGTCATGTTGCCAAACACTGTGGTTTCTCACATCATAATTCACCACAGGTGCAGTGGTCATGTTTTTTTTCATAACAGCCCCCAGTTTATGCCAGTGGATCACCATAGACTGCCAAGGGTTGAAACATCGATTTGGACATCCACGGCTTCCGCGAGGATTTTTTGTAGAACTGATTTTTCGTTCTACGAAAGTCTTCATCAACTGAGTATAATTTCTAATCGTTTTTTGGTTCATTAACTGGAGAGGGTATCAATTCTAGTTATATATAGGGTATTCTGTATTCTCCTAAAACCAAAAGACACACAATAATTGTACACATTCTCAATTGAGTACGGCTCAAAATTAGATGCCCTTGAAATTGGATGTTTAGTACCAAACATGAACAGAATCTGCAGTCCCCTGGCCTAAATATTGACATTGGCCAGCGTGATGGCCTACTTTGAGGCTGAGCGCTTTCACGTCGTTGCCGCGGCGAGCTGCGCTGACTGCGGTTTCGGTTCTTGGGCAGCCGGTCTGGGCGGAGGAACTGGGGAATGGGACATTTGAGGTTGTGATCTTGCGGGAATTCACCGGTGTAAGCTCTATTCAAAACTTTGAACCATCCAAAAATGGATAGCTAAAATAAATTGCTGGAAATAGCTTAAAGTACGAATACCAGCGGAACCGTAATCATGGGCTGTTTCAGTGTTAGACAGTGTTAGAGCTTCAATGTTTGGGCATGAGCCCAATTTCAACCCATACCGGTGAAGAGTTCATTCCCCTGCTTTTGGGCCAGCTGTCCCTTCGTGAATTTTTCATCACGTTGATATAAGGTTCCATAATTGTTGCTTTTATCAGCAAATCAGAAAATCAGAAGATGAAAGTTCTGACTTGGATAATACAACATATAATTATAATACTATTATATATACTATTATATATACTATAGATATACTACAGCTATTTAATATGATACCGTATCATGTTTTGGTCGCTGGGATGCGAGGATGCGAAGCTTCACAAAATATTAGGGACATCAAAAGCGTAGTACGTACGACTCGTTGCACAATGTGTTGCCCCCCTATTATGTTTGTTGGTTTACAAGTTTGATATACCAGAATTCTAAGCAAGGCAGCTAGTTATAAACCAACTTCGCTACAGTGGATTAAAGTGAATAATTTTACAGGTAACCCACTGGAATTTGGTGCTAAAAACGTGAGGGTCTGGTGAATTTCCATCAACCGATTTGCAGGAGAAGAGTCCCCAAGAGGTTGCAGCCGAAAAGGCTGCAGCGCAGCTCAGCCTTGGGCAAAGAGGCTCAATCATTGGAGAGTTTTGACCCATGAATTAATATAGATGTGTATATATATATATATTAATTTGTTACTGTTACTGCGTATTTGTAAAAAAAACAATTAGGCCTTATGGAACAGGGTAACCACCGTCAACCCCCATGGGGCTTATCAAACCCCTGTTGTTGTGGGGATTAATTTGGGGGGTCACAGGTGACCTGTTCAACCTGTCAAACTTGGGCGTCCAGAGCACCCAGAAATTGCCTCGTTTTGGATCTCAAACCTACCTGGGACTTTCGATATCTTTTGATGGTTTTGATGTTTTATTGGTCTCTAATCTCAAAAATCTTACCAGGATGGTTTTGGGTCATCATTTTGAAAGGTGACCCAAAACCATCCTGGACCATCCTGGACCATCCTGGATGATGTGATTCCAGTGGCTCTCATCCACCGAAGGCGACGAGCTAGTTCTGCCTGGGTGGTTTGCAGGGGAATGGGCTTGCTTTGGCGAGCTGCCGCTCGGCGGTGAGTTCCGTCTTCGACCGGAATTTCCCATTACTGGAATAACCATATGCAATACATGATACTATGTTGTACAGTTATACATGATATTAGTTATATCAGGATGGGTCAATAACAATGTTCTTTGAGGGGTGAACATGGATTAATCAGCTACTTTGGTGTTGAGCAGACTACCACGGTTTTGACCCACACCCACATGCTTTATCACTGAACATGTGTATTGCAGTGTATTGCACCAACGCAAACACAAAGAATCGGAAATTTCACCCATGGCATCAGGCATTTTCAGGAGTTTACGAGTACATATCTAAGATTGAATCTTTGAGGCTCATTGAGGATTGCCAAGACTATGCGCCAGTCCTCTGTAAACGCGTGCCACCAAAAGGTTAGTTTACCCTGTACTGGCGCTCTGAAGTCTTTTTCCATCACGCCTGCCATTCAAAAGAGCTTCATTGCCAAGGCCATTCATAATCCTTTTGGATATCAAAGAATGCCTTTTCAAGATACAGCGGATGTTACAGCGTAGCATCAAGAGCGCAAGTTACTGGACAAACTTAGCAAGTTCAATGGCTTGACAAAGTTCAGAACGTGTCAACAGGAACTCAAGGCAGAAGAACGTTATTGCCCCCTCCAACCCCCCAACCCCCTTCGAATCCCCTCTAAAACGTGACAGGCATGGCTCAGCATGATGATAAAATCGCTGTTGCAGGGGGAATGGATGGCCTATTTCGAACAAGACTGCGAGTGGCCAAAGGGTTTGAACCCCACGACCTCAAGAGTTTCAACTTTTTGATAGTGGCACTGTGGTACGTTTGGTGGCATTAGTTGTTGCTGGTTTTCTCCATTGTTTTTTAAAACTTGCCATCAGATAGGGACGCCCACCGATTTGGCAATATCCCAGTATGTCCTATTACATTAATATTAACTGGTAGTCTAATCCCATGAATTCTGGGTGAAATGGTGAACTATAATTTTTCCATATTTTTCCCGTGTTTTTCATTTAGGTCTTTCAGTTTAGTTTTTCCAGCGGCCAGGTATAAAGTTGAGACTGCTTCTGCCACCTCAGCCGCCTTCTCCTCCGCCCTGTTGGGAGCTCGGTGGAACCGAAACTTGGGACACTAACACCTCCAATTCCGAGGAAAATGCATGGATTACTCGCTGGTACTCTCTGGGATTAACAAATTCTGAAGAAAATCACCGGTAAGGCCAGGAGCACCAGCGCTATTGAAGAAGAGTCAAGAAGCGGTCGGGAGCCCAGGGCTTTGTGGCCAGATCCCACGTTTTTATAAGGGGCTCCCGAAGACAAAGCATAACAACACATAACAAAACCACAAAACAATCAACCAATTATGTGGCTAAGTGATTTCCAATATGGCTTTGTAATGCTTTGTATTGAATTAAAATATACGACATGCAAATTGCAAATGTCCCATGATTCCTTACGATCTATCATAACTGTCCCCCATTGATGGCCCAGGATCTGTGGCTATGCCAGGATCCCCAGGATTGCCCAGTCCTATTAGTGTCCTATTAGTATAGAACTTATCTATACTTATCTAGCCATCATATAAGTCAATAGATGTATATTGATGTATATATTGTATAAGTAATGTATAAGTATATGTTTTTATTCCTATCATGGAATTCCATCAACGATGTCACAGGTGGGCACAGAGGCCGGCGAATTCCGTGCGCGGCGGCGCTGGCTGTCGAGCAGTCGAAGTGCACCGGGCGGCGGCAAAGGGGTCCTGGAAGATGGCAGTGGAGTCCCGGCAGGGGCGCTAGCAGCAGCGTACACCCTGGGAGGTGGGGATCTGCAGAAATTCCTTGAACGCATCTGAAAAAAATCTGAAAAAATCATGTCTTCTGCAGATCTTCCCTATTGTTCCACTTTTTTTGCTGGTTTTTTCCAGCTGCTCATTGTTTTTTTCCCCATTTTTCCGGGTGTTTTCGCTGAGGCCCCACTCCCCGGCTGAAGCCGCTGAACGACGACTGGTTGGTGGCGGACCGCTGGCGCCTCACCGCCGCGGGCGCCGTGGCGCGCGCCGACGCCGAGGCCGACGCCTCCGAGGCGTTGAAGGCGCTGAGGGTCTCGGAGCTCTTCGAAGTGAGGGAGAAGGACCAACAAGAGTGGCTCAGTGGCGATGGTATGGCCGTGGGTTGAAATTTTCTATGGTGGTTGATTCCCATTTGACCTACGTGAATAACCCCAGGATTAAGCCCATTATTAAGTGATTTATTCATGCGGAAACCTAAGTCCAATTGTTCGATGATTTTACCATTAAATCCTCCATTTGTAGTTGATTTATATATATATATGTAATATATAATAATATATATATTCTAAACATTTTTTTCCAGGATTATTCCCCTTAAAACCTCCTTTTTGTTCGTGGAATTCGCAGCCAAACATGTTCATGACACCGTTGCAAGTGAGGTTGGCCGCAGCTGTGCGGGTGGTCACCCTTTGGAAGCAAGCGCCATTGCCAGAGGAGGGGAAGAAGAAGTTGGACACCTCACGGAAGTTGATGCAGGTGGAACCAGATGGAAGCCCCGCAAAATGGTGTGGAACCGAGGGATAGCAGCTACTGTAGTTATCTATTGATGTTGGGTGATCAACCGGCGATGGGGTACAGCCCAATTCTCAGAAAATGATGCGGCAGGTGATCAAACTCCTGAAGTGCTACTTTGTAGGACATTCCACTTGTGGTCTGAAGTGAACTATAAGGACAGACTGCACGGGACATGGCTATTAAATTAGGTAACTTAGAAGCCGAGAATTAACAAGAATTTGGACCTGCTCAAGGCTCCACCATTAGAAGCAACTGATGGGTGTATTGCCAATGATGTTCTTATCAGGATCAATGATTAAATGATAGGAAACTATCCCATGTACTGTTTGCTAATATAACTTGTCAATGAAACATCCTCCAGTGATAGATGGTTTTGAATTTTCCTATGTTGTTCGATACAGAGTTTTGTTTTAAAAATCCAGATGCCAACATCACATCGGTTATCTCCACAGGCAATTCAGACAGTGTACGTCCTGCCTGAGCCTGCAGCTGCCGCAACCAAGAAATTTGCCAGCATGACTACTCGCTTTGTATATAGCCCCATCCTTAGCTGAACTTTCTTTTTGCATGGGTTTGTCCATGGGACTGACCCCCAGTTTTTTTGAGTGGCCATCATAGTGGCTGTGGAACACGATGAACCATGGGAATTCTCATGGAGATTTGGGGTCTCGCAATTTTCAAAAACAAACCCGACACAAAAAGAGAGGCGGTCATTTCGACTGGCGATCCTCGGGAAACGGGGAATCCTCGATTGAAACGTGAAATCCTCGGTGAGCGTAAAAAGTTCCATTCGCTTGGTGAAGCCACCAGCTTATCGTGGTTGGTGCTTTTGAAAGGTTTGGATGATTTTGGATGCACTTCTTGTCGTTGTGGCTGTTTTGTCCCTGTTGAGAAGATCATTTGGATCGGATTTCACATTTTGCAGGGAAATAGTTGTACAACCGGTTTTGAAATGTTTTGAATATGATCCTGGTTTAAAGCTGGTTTGAGCTTCTGGAATATCCATCAGGGTCGTATTGATATTGGGGATCATTGGGGTGTCAACTTTCAAACGCTGTATGATTTCGTCTTCAACACGAAACATTGAATAGATTTGAAGTTTATTTGTTCTGAATTCAATGGACAGCAGGGGGGTTGCAACCCACTTCCCCATCAACCAGGCATACTGGGCCCATCAACCAGTGCTCAGTGCCTGTACGCGCGCCTGCCCGCAGCTTTATTTTTGGGTAGCTAGGAACAGTTGTGATGGTTCCAGATGAGGGTCACATGATAAATTGCATCAGGTACTTTAATTAGTCTGTGAGAAAGAAGATATTTCGCAGGTGTCGCATCTTCAAGAACTCAGTAAGTCTTCGACATCCAATTTGGTTGGCCAATTCTTCGACTGTGGCATGCCCTCGATCAAAACGAATCAGCCTCAGCTCCATTTCACGCAGCTAGCAAGATTCGACACCCAAAAGAATTGAGCAGGATATATATGATTTATCATGATTTATGGTTTAGTTGGGACAATCTTAACATATCTTAACATCCTAACCCATCAACAAACATCAAAGTTCACATCAAAACACATCAAACACACATCGTTTAACACAGGGGTTGACCACATATAAAAAGGGGCCCCTTAAATTTTGAGGAAACCGTCCAGCGCCATGTTCAGCAGGAACCTGGCAAAAGTGACGCTGGGGGGCCCAGCAAACAGCATCGTTTTTTTTTCCAGCCACGGTTTAAGTTTAAACCAAAGCATGTGTGTAAACCAGGGTTTTAGGAAAAGGCCATATTGAGAAAGCTTTGGAAAAGGCCATATTTAGAAAGGTTATACGTGTAAAAGGTGTTCGGTACAAAAGCCAGTCGATCAAGACGTCGATCAAGTATTGGATATAAGAAGCGACGGAGCAAACCGATGGCAAACACAACAAAAAAACGGAAACAACCATTGAAATGACAGCGAGATGTGCAAAACCAAGCCGGTGTTAAAGAGTTGAGCCCACCACAACTTAAGGAAAGGGGGGGAGGGGTGGGTGGGTTCAAGTTAGACGAGGCAAAAATCCGCGCCAAGGGGGAAGTCTAGACAGAGACAAAGACGAAACAGACAGTACAACTACGGACAAGCAAGATCCACAAGACACACCGGCAGGCCGGCGGATAACAATTATATGGCTATGAATCAATACCTATTAATACCATTTTTAGTGGGATGAACATCCATTTACCAGCTATTTTGATGTTCACCAGGGGTACAAGGTTTTGACACACTGCCATATACATGTTTTTTAGAAAAACAAGAATTTGGAAAGTTCAGCGTAACACTCTTCTTTTTTTCCAAGATGATGACTGCAGACCTGTCTTCGATGCAGCTGAGGGATGCCTTGGGAGGCTTCAGATGGGTTGGACCAGTCACTTGGCAAGAAATTGGACCTGTTCAAATGATTAGATAACTTAGATAACTTAGATGACTTAGAACTTGAAAAATGATTGGACACCTAGGGGTATTTAGGGGTAACGATTGACCTGAACTCAGATTATTGATCAATACGGATCCTATAGGCCTATAGGCGTATATAGGGGTTGTGGATGGTTGTGGCTATTTGTCACATCCATGCCATCCATGGCTACTGAGCCAACTTTGAAAGTCGGATTCTGCATTTGACACCCAGTAGACACCTGCCACGATAGTGCCGCCAGTTGCAAATTGGTTTACAACCCGATCTTAACTGTAGATATATCCACCATTAAAATCCATTAAACCAATCGCTAGCCTAGTTCTAAACAAACTTACCTATCTCACGGGGCCCTTCTTGTGTTCAAGGTGGACCAGTCTTCATCTTGCATCCCACTAAACCTGTCCAGCTGGCCACACCGAAAGGCAAAAACACCAGGTGAAAAAAATAAAGACTCTCAGTACTCGTATCTACAAACTGAGGAGTTAATACTCTCCTTGCAGCATGTACCCATGTTAGACGATGGTCATACTGTTAGTAGTGGTTTTATTTTCATGCACGTTGTCGCTTCTTGCCAAGGTAGCGGGAGGCATCCTTGCTTGCATCCCCACTTATTTTGTCTATGCGACTTGGCAGCAGCCTGTCGTGTGTTTGTTGTGTAGCTCTGCCAAAGGTGCTGGTCGGTTGATTCAACATAGAAAGTATGTCTCATTCCGTAGATACATAAAATATAAATAATCCCCTAACTAACATGACGGCCCTGCCATTTTTAAGGGCTGGAAGAAAAGTTCAGGTGTCGCTCAAGCCTTCAGGTCCGCTCCCCACCCAAAGACTTTCTGTAATTCAATTTTGCTTGCCAATTTTATTATCACTTGATTTGATATTGATAATATCAAGATGTGAACAATACCAACCACAAAAATTGACCATAACTCCTAATTCCCAGTGGAATGATTTGCTCATTTCGATTAAAACTCCGAATTCTCAGGAGAAACACATTTAAAATCATTGGTGAATCTATTCTCGCTTGGCCAATCTGTTTTTTCCTTGGCATTTGCTTAACAATTTCCAATGATTTCAGAAACAATTTCCAACAACTGTTTTTTTTTTATTGGTTGGCTAATCAATTCATTTTTGTTTGTATTCAGATCGCCATATGTATGTATACGTATATATATATATATTATATATATATGTGTGTGTTTAGACATAATCATACACGTCAAGTATACAGTATATATGTAACATAGATATCTACATCATTCTACGTCAATACAAGTCAAAATATCTACATTACCATGAGATACCCTCTGGTAAACTAAAATGGGTAAATCCACCATAAATGGCCATTCTCAATAGCTATGTTAAATTACCAGAGGGTATCCATATTCTATGGTTGCTCTATGACCCCATTGGCCGAAACGGCCGAAAATTCTACGGCCGAGTCCAGGACCATTTTCAGCTGAAACGCCTGGCGAGGCTGGGCCGTGGCAGATAAATCTGATGACATATGGTGAATCTATTTATTTGATTCTGTAGTGTATATATATATTTATACATACATGATGATGACGACCATATATATATATATGAAAGCATATTTATACTAATTAAAAACTAATTATATAGAACAACCCAAAAAAAAGATACCGTAGAACATAATTTCAATGCCATTTTGCTCTAGAAGAGCCTTGCTCTGCTATCTTTTTTGCGGCTGCTATATATTGAAATTATTTTCATATATCTGGATGAGTTATAGCAACATCACTGGTCGATGTCATTGTAAATGATGCTTTATCTATGGGTAAAATCAACCCCATTTCAGGTTGATGATTCATTATTTTTTGAACAGATATGATGCGGAGTGAATCTCAATGATGGTCACAATTGATAAAGATGATTGCAACAACATGGCCAACATTTGTCTATAGTCATATACTGACACACTTATATACATGCTACATGCGTACATTTTCTATATGAAGATGGGGGATTTTGCGGCCATTAAGGCTTTGGGATTAACGACCTCGAAATTGGGCCCTGCCCAGCCGTGTTTTTCCGATTTCGCGGAGCCGGATTTCTCCATGGCTCGGAAACGCGGGCTGCTGATGCTGCTGCTTGCGACTTGGCGATAGTTTTGGGCGCAAGGAGCTGCAATCTCTATATTAATTTATATTAATTATAATATATATATATAGATATAGATATATAGATACAGATATATAGATACATATATATATATACATAATCTTATATAATTGTTGTAATAATTTCTATTGTTATATATTTATAATCATACATAATCATACATAATCGACGTATTTATATATGCAGAAAGGACCTTTCTTGTGGGGGGCCATATCCAAGATCACTGCTGCAAGTCGTTTTGATGGGAAGACACCAGTGGGAAGTGATGACTTGTGGGAACCAGAATGGAGTGCGAAACATGAAAGACGGGTGCTAGTTGGTGGCAATTTCAGATGAACTATCGTAAGGTGGGAAGTTGGTATTGAACCATAAAATAGACTGAACCAGTGCTTAGCCAGTTGGAAGAGGCTCTCCTGAACTGAAAGGGGAGGGCCTAATTTTTGCTCTGGAGGTTTCCGTTTGTAGGTCACAATAGGTTGAAATCAATTCTATTCCTTAAATTATGAAGGCACTCTCAGATCCCCTTTAAACATTTGTGGAGAGCTCAGAACTAGTTCTCCGATGTTTTCCGCCGGCTTAAAAAATAAGCCCACACAAAATCCCTTTCGGAAATTTTCAGCTCTCCAGAATCTGCAGAAGCCGAGTTCCATCGCGAGGTAGCCATCGTTGCAGCTTTACCATGGCTCCCATACCTTACGACTCCCAGCTGTCCCAGCTTTCTGGGACCTTCGAGGCTGGATCATGTTGGATCCGTCGGAAGGATGAATGGGGGAATCATCCTAATTCAGCCTATATACCGTATATATATATTATATGTTTTACATATATATATATATATTTGTATGTATGGATATATATACACACATATATATATATTATACATATGTTGTTATGCATACATACATATGATGTATATATGTATATATATATATGCAATCCGGCTGGAGAACTACCGTTTGTGCGAGGTATTTGTCAAGACAACAAGTTGATCAAGCCATGCTATTCTGTCCATGGTTGATTTGATGTCATTTCTTGATTTTCGTAGTTCCCCAGTGCATGCGGCGGAGTGGATGATCAACCAATGAGAAGATCTCAAAGATGCGCGAATCAACAAATGCATCCTTAAAATGTGTGTTGATATGGGAGGTACCCAAAGCATGCTCACCATTGCCCCAAAATTGGGCATCGTTGGAGTTGGACTACATTGTTTGATCCAAATCTCAACCTGGAACCAGTTGGTTGCCGTCGGTTGATGCTCAAGTCATATCATTGACACAGAACAGGAAGATCCTTCAAGAAGAGTGGCAAAAAAGCGCATGTCAATTTACCTTCCAGCTTTTGTGGAGCTTGCTATAGATATATCTATATAAATAATATACATGTATATATATATATGTATGTATATAGATAGTAGCCAATAGTAGCCAATAGTAGCTATATAGATATATAGATATATAAATTGCTGTATAGCTATATAGATGTATATGTATATACATCCAAACTTGTTGTCCTCCGCTTCAGGCGACCCGAAGCGACCGGAGCGGCTGCAGTCTCGGCAGCGCTGCCGGCGGCTGGCCTCTCCTGGATCTCGCTCTCAGCCTGGGCCAACAACTTTGCAGCGTGGCGGAGAGTAGAATGACTGGGGTGCTCTGTTGGATATATGATATATATACAGTGTATATATATATTTATATATATATATATACATGATATATATACACTATATATGTATATAATATTAATATGTATACAAACTCATATTTGATGTAACTGGGATTTTATGCTTTTTGTTGTTTGTTTTTTCATGGGATGACTGATATCCTTACACCTCATATGATGTACCCTTTGGTAGTGTGCCAGTTTGCTTTGGGAAATGATCATTTTTGAAAAAGGTAAATCATCGAACTACTGTAAATGGGCCATGTGAACCAAAGTTATGGCACAACATTTCCAGAGGATCTACTATATCTATCTATATCTAACTTGTGTTTTTATATTGTATAATATACACATGCTCATATATGATGTACTTTGCATCAACACATGACAGAATACATTATAGAATATATCATAGAATCTGACTGGTTGAGGTATGATCGTTTTTTTTTTTATGTTATAGGATGTCAATCGGATCCATACGGATATCATCTCAACCAGCGGACTGCTATGGTTTTTGTCACCTATGGGTTTGAACAAAATAGGCACGAGATATCCATGATTATAGATGCATTGTAAGATATTTAATATATATCATATTTACAGATCATTGAAAGATATTGTAGATATTTCCAAAAATGATTGTAAGTATCGTAACATCATTTACACACATCGGATGTGATCCTGGTGACAGCAGTTGCACCTGAGGATCCTGCAACAATGCCCACCAGATATTCTGCTTTCGATCCGGACCGGGGTTGCCGGGGTAATTTGATCATGAAATGACGCAATTTCCAAATTTGAAAGCCATCACATTAAGCAGAAAATAGCAGGATATTCCCAGTAAAAAGGACCTCAATTTTGCAGCAATTTCACTGCAGAAATGTTGTTTGGCCCACAAAAGCCCGTGGAAATGACTGGATGCAACCATTCCCAAAGACACTGTTGGTCGCAAACGTCCAAGTAAAGTCTGGTTCCAGCGCAACCATAAATCCAAAAATCAAGCTGGAAAGTTGCGACTTTGAGGTCGATCGTTGATGATCGTTGTGCCATGAGAAGTACTCTTGGTCATTCAGTGTAAACAATGGCACACCATGTCACCATGGTGAGATTTTTCACATCTCGAAAGGTAGCGGTGAGCTACCTGAGTTCCCCCTTGCGTAGCAAGTATTAGGGGGCGAGCGGTGCAAGTGCAAGAGTTTGGGCCGGTTATGTCTCGGTCCGCCTTTCAAGGGGGGG
>Ga0126342_10015474_pt1 | contig 13372 bp, 10 predicted proteins | sample Cyp1metagenome_FD_92528 | JGI IMG/M metagenome (GOLD analysis project Ga0126342, IMG submission 92528) | Coral microbial communities from Lord Howe Island, Old Settlement Bay, Australia - Cyphastrea 1 metagenome | ecosystem: Host-associated > Invertebrates > Cnidaria > Coral ...
GGGAAAGGGAGAGAGAACAAAGAAAAAAGAGAAAAGAAACAGAGAGAGAGAGAGAGAGAGAGAGAGAGAGAGAAGAGAGAGAGAGAGAGAGAGAGAGAGAAGAGAGAGAGAGAGAGAGAGAGAAGAGAGAGAGAGAGAGAGAGAGAGAGAGAGAGAGGAGAGAGAGAGGAGAGAGAGAGAGAGAGAGAGTAGGATGGTGTTTTTTTGTGGCTTTCAACATGCTGCAAACCAGATTTGAAAGAATTGAACGGCCACCACAAAGGTATCCAGGCTATTTTTCCTCCAGTAAACAGCAAAATCCATCTGCTGGTTTCGGTACTGAACTTGTGTTGAAAGAAATCAGATAGCTAGATCCCATTCAATACTTTCCTTAAAAGGGAAAACGCCCAAAACTCATCATATCCCATTTGACCATACTTTTCCCCAGTGATGTGGATTGTCACCATAGAACTGGGTAAATTCGACAACACGAAGTCGAGATGGGAAGGGTGTCTCACCTTGGATTTGATTCAGGTGCACTACTCCGCGTGGCCCAATCACGATGAGTGCCGCGCTTTGAGAATCGGGTGATATGCTTTGAGAATGGGGTGAAGCAACATTTGGCTCATGATCTCTTAAGATGTTCCAATTTTGGAAATGTTCAGAAGATATTCCGACATTACCTGTTTCTTGGTTTTGAATGTTTGTTTTGTTGTTGTTTTTGGGATTGCAACCACCAAACATGGACCCAAGAAATATCGCTGGGAATGCGTCCTTTTTTGCTATCCCCGTTGATTCACTTTTGTCTACAGGGTGGCTTCCAACCCAGTTTAATATATGGTTATATTATGGTAAAATATATGGTTATTGGTAAACCAACATAACTATGGAAAATCACCATTTATCATATATATTCTACCAACCAGAATTATATAAGTTGCTTTTTAACCCCCATCAATGATATATCTACCACACATCCAACTGTTACTGGAGTAATGCTCACCCAGCTATCTAGGCCCCACCGGCCTTTCTGACTTTCTTAGCTATCCTGAGGTTCCTTGACGTTGAGATCTTCTGCGATGGGAAATACAAACACCTTGGATCACCTTGGCACGTCTCAACCAGTTTTTTTTACCTGGGCTGCGGTCAGCCTGTCAGACATGCTTGGGAGTGGTGAAATCGCCCGGAATTATATTATTTATCTTGTCATTTTGGACATGGTGAAATCCTAGGTCCTAGGTTGCTTAACCAGCGTTCCGAACGGCTCCTTGAAAATGCCCATCAACTGCTGGATTCGGTGTCCCCAATGTGAACACCTGGGGCCCATTATTTTGCTGGGTGTCATGACATGGTATGGTCGTTTGATGTGTTTTGACGGAACACTGCGGTGTTTCACTGAAACACACTGTTATTGTTTTTTATAGTTCGTTGGAGGAACATGAAATCCGAAAAAACTCCATTCAACACCGGCTGACATGACACCTTTGGTCCCTAGCCACTTCAAGGAGTAACCCCTTTGTATTCCCAGCCATTTCACTGATGACCCGGTTTCCGAAGCAAGACATCAGGTGGGATGATCCTCCAGGGCCACTCCGATGAAATCACCAATGAAATCACCATTAAAGTCCCATAACCATGACAGAACAGAAGGCACTTCTTTCCCCTTCACTTTGGCGAGGTTGTGGAATGGCGATGTCTTGCAGTTGGCGGCCGCGAAAAAGGCCTGGCCGGACTTGGGGGAAATCCAGTGATGGATCTTTGATTTAGATGAATTTAGATGAAGATCCATCTAAATATTATAAATTGATTGATCTTCGATCTAAATAGTGGGGGAAACCCAGCGATGGCTGTTTTCTTGAATTTAGATGAATTTAGGGCGACTAAAAAAATTACTACTGGGGTACTACCAAGTGAGGTTCTTGTGCTTGAAACGATACTACTGAAGGAGGATCCGGGTAGTCGTTTAAAAGACATTTCACTTCTCCGTTATGACTGACATGTGCCATAGTCATATTAGTTGGATTTTCGGCCATATTGGGGAATGGCCATCAACAAATGTCAACCCGCTAAAGGATGGATTGCCATATCCCATGTTTTCCATGTTTTGACCATGGTACTGCCATGATTCACAGATCCACAGTTTGGAACATCGTTTCACGGCAACAGATGTATTGATATGTATTGATATCTGCCCAAGACCCTTGGGGCTCTCGCAACTAGAAATCGACAGTGGGATGGGTCAAAGCCGGTCAAAGCCAATGATACCTGATCTTTTTTGGGGCATTAACATCATTGAACATCATTGAACATCCACAGCGATCTTCTACTTACTAGCTATTTTGCTCTGAAAACCAGTAGTACTAGGTCTTCCCCATTCCCAATCTGAAAAAAAAATCCATAGCCAATCTTTGAACCCATCTGGTACCGTTGTTTTTGTTCCAATCGCCATGTGACCCGTGCGGCGCTTCGATGGCGCCAGGAGTTGTGCGGTAAGGGCAAAGCCAAGAATCGCATGCAGTGGCTGGCGGCTCCCTGGGAGAATCCTGGCGAATCGGTGCTTGGACCAAGAGGCTAGGACCAAGTTATAGTATCGTCTTATAGTTCCATAATGATAGTTTCAAGTATTGGAAATGATAGTTTCATTAATATGGTCATTAGTAACCGTTTACATAACTATGGAACATCACCATTTATCATAAATAATGCCAACACCGGATTAATAACCCCCCCCCCGGGGGGTAGGTAGGTAGGTACCTTCTGGCTAGTTTTCTTGACAACCCCTAAATAAACGCACCCTGAACCATAAAATTCTGAACCATAAAACTTTGTTTCATAATGATAGTTTCAAGGATTGGAAATGATAGTTTCATATATGGCTATTGGTAAACTAAAATAATGGAAATGGTTATTATATGGTTATATTATGGTATAATATATGGTTATTAGTAAACGTTTACATAACTATGGAACATCACCATTTATTATATATATACGGGTTGGTGGTTTGGAACCATGGAATTTTATGACTTTCCATAATATGGAATGTCATCATCCCAACTGACGAACTCATATTTTTAAGAGGGGTGGCTCGACCACCAAGCAGGTTTCATATAGTTCCAAGATATAGTTTTAGAATGTTTCCCAGAAAATAACTTACTGGTGCTTAGCAGGGAATGAGGGAATGATCCATAGTCACTAGTAATAATCATCCCATTCCCCTATATTCCCCCATTCCCATTCATTCCCTACGTTTAGCACCAGTAAGGCCAAGAATTGTCCCAGTTCTGGTGCTGATCTCGGAAGCTCATCCCATATCCTGAAATGATGTGGCAATTCACCAAGATGGGCAGTAATGAAAGGAGGGATAGCATGGAGATATATCATAATATATCATGTTAGTAGACTGTAGATCCAATGACTGGCTGTTAAACAACTCCTTTTGATGTCCATAAAGAATGGGATGAAGCCAATACAAATCAGATGAAGAACGTGGATTTGGAGTCCACAAATGGCGGCATGTTTTGACTGGACCATCCGTCCAATTTATAGGTTCGGTGCCTGGCATCTGGAGAATTTGTGGTGATGTTGCAACTAGCAGCATCTGGAGATCTGTGTACTCTACATGGGACAAGACCACAACGGCCTTGTGCAGACCACCCGAGGCGGGGAATTCAAAAGGATGATCCAGCTGAACATGATCCAGCCATCGGCAAGGCTGAAGAACTGGTGACCACAAAACAAGCCCCACAAATGATGTCATAGGGAAAGCCTAATCCCTAAACCATCCCTTCTGAAAACCACGCATTTGAGAATCACTTGACATCATCCCGAATGGGGGGGTATACCATGGTTTACCCAATTTCAAACATTTTTCCAACTTGGGGATGGTTTATGGCATTGGCTTTACCACAGCCCTAGATCCGGTCAAGAAATCGCACATGAGAGGCTCAGGGAGCCCTGACTTGATTTGACCATTTGACCCATGATCCAAGGACTTCTGAGAAGTGGGAATGTGGATGGCTCGACCCTCAGGATGGCTGCCACAAAAGCTGCAAACCTGAATTTTCCTGGGTGTCTTGGGTTGATTTTGAAAAACCATCAGAACTCAAAAAAACAAGTTAAGTCTCTTGAGCTATCCTCTGGGATGATGATTGGTCGTGATTTTATTTTCGTTTATATAAGCTGGTTTCATGGCCGATTTCTCACCACTTAAGTGGCTTTTAAAACGGCTTTTTGGCCCCAAAACCTATCAGCGACTGTCAGACAATGCCACATATTCGAAACGGGCCCAACAAAGAGATACATATATATATAATTATATATATATACACACATCCTCTGACAGATAATCCAACATAATTAGCTATGGAAAATTATGGAAAATGACATATTTACAGAGGGTGTATATATATATATACACTGGGGGTTGTAATATATCCATTATCAATGGTGATTTCCCATGGCGACCGAGCCCTGGATCCTATCTTCAGGTATGATCCTGAAGAGGACCAGATCCACGCCTACCACTACGTCAAGGGTGCGAACAGCACCGCCGAGGAACACAAAGAAACCGATGACTTCTGGGGACGCTCGGATGACTTTTTGCTGGCCTGGAAAGATGATGTGGATGATTGTGGATGTAAATGGATGTAACTGGATGTTTTGTTATTGTGTATTAGTATCAAATAGTTCAAGCCTTTGCTCTTGAACTGCAAAGCTGATCATGGAACAGCGAGCAATGTTTCGGACATTCCTTCTGGGGATGCTGTAGACTTCCTGTGTTGAGCCAACCTATAAAGATGGAAACAGCTCCTCCTCATTGCAAAGTGGGCGGTTGCCCCGGTTACGAGAGCTAAATTAATAGGTCAACTTTTCTGGTTTGTGGTAGATATTATATTATATTATTATTACTATTATTATTGTTTATGATTATTAGTAGCATTATTATTACTATTACTAATACTATATATATATATTATCTCTTATAGATAGAAATTTTATTTAATGAGGTTAAAGAACCAGTCTAGCTATCTAGGGGAAGCACCTTGCAGGGACGGCATCTCCGTGCCACGGGACGCCGACTTTCGCCCCAAGGACACATGGACAAATCTCGACGTGTGGCCTTCATGCTGCTTGCTGGAGCCAAACGCCTGGTTTTTCATGGGGATTTATACTGTCATATACTGTCATATAGGGTTTTTAATAGGGATTTAATAGGGATTTATACTGTTTTTAATATTTATATACTTTTGTATATGACTGTCATATACTGTTACCACTGATTATTTTACGAACATATAATTGGAATGGTTAATGGCTCAAAGTGGGCGTTGGTTTTCGCGCGTGTTTTTGGGTCTGGGCTGTCACCTCACGATCAGGGCTGCCAGCCGGAATGTACAGTTACACCATGTTTGATTCGTTATTGACGAGCATGTAACAATCAGTTATATGATCTTATATATATATACATATTTATATTATATTTATAATATCTATTACACTATATATATATCTATGTGTATGTATATAGAGTTTAGTTTTGCATCAAAGAAATGGAGACATGAGTTAGGTGAGACATTTGATTGATGGTGATCTGAGTGCGTGATCCTGATGCAAGTTTTTCACATTTTCCGAGAGGTTTTGGTTCACACTGCTCAATCAAACCGATGCAAATCCAGTCATAAGCCCATTTTTTGTAACACATGTTTTGTTTTTGTTCTAGAAAGTGAGGGTACCCCCAGTTCTCTTCCTTATTTTCATAGGATTAATCGGATTTTCCATGAAATAAACCATCCAGCTATTGGGGTACCCCCATTGATGGACATCCCCGCATGAGTTTGAGGTTTCTAAAATCCTCCGAAGCACAGTAGGGAGAGGAGGGCCACCATAACATGCCAGCAAGATGGACCACAAGAAACATAGATGTACACCGTTTTTGTCATCTTGTAAGCTGTCATCTCTAGTCAAATATTTTATTTTGAATTATCCATATATATATATATATATACTGTGTACATATATGCATAACATATGACATAACATATATATATATATGTTAAAGTTATAGAACGATAGATATATTATATATATATATATATGGAATTATATGGATGATATGATCTTCCGATCATTTCCTATGAAAAAAACACAAATCCCTTGGCTGCACTGGCTTCCTGATCTTAAGACAGATCGAGCTGAGGAATTGTCCTGGCTCCGTTGCTTGACCCAAATTGTGCGGTTTCGGGTTTCTGGTTTCATTCAACGGATTGGTTCAAGGGGTTTCATTCACCGGAAATTCCATGGTTTTTTGCCACCAAATTGGCTGGGGGTTCCTGTTTTTTTTTTCCCTGAAGCCAAAAATCAATGATTCATGCTGAAAAAAACATACTATCTCTGACCAATCTGAGATGGCGACTTCTGTTCTCGATGTTTTGCCATCTCTAAACGGCCACCGGACCAGGGAATGAAAGGGACGATGATCCAATTGATGTAACTTTTGCCCCGAAAGTAACTTCAAACATCTTCAGAGCATCGCTTTTTTTTTTGCATATAAGGTGGTATCACAGCTGATCACTATATTTGAAAAACATGGGTGGGGTTCAGTTTCAATATGTTTCTAACGACATGTGGTTTTCCATGAGCCCCCCAAGGGGGCTCCAAGGCTGAGAAATCTGCAGCGAGAAATCTGGCACTGGTTGGGACCCTGGGGGTCATCATGGTGATTCACAAAGAATGGGGATGTAATTGATGAATCATGGTTGGTATATGTTGGTATTGCGTAAAACTAGGCGATGATACCATTACAACCCAAGAAATGGTTAGTAAGTGGGGTCCAAGCGTCCCAAGTTTTTTTTTTTCCAGAGGACTCCGTAGGGTTACTCCGTAGGGTTACTCCGTAGAGTTACTCCGTAGGGTTACTCCGTAGGTGGGATTTGTGAAGTGTTAGCTTAAGTACATTTCAGGGTGGATTTAAGTAGCGAAATATAGGGGGTATATCAGTATATCCAACATTGACCAAACATTTCATGGGAATAGAGTGGTAAACTGGATTATTTGAAAATTTTGCGGGATTTTTGATGTGATAGCCCAGCAAGCTACTAATGGGAATAGAATCTCAGAATGGGATAGAATGGGAATGTAAGATAATATAACCCATAAATGAATATACATGAGGGAAAATGGGGCTTAATAACATGACCAAAAGTGGCCCCCCAGGGACTTGGATATATTTTTCCTGCAAAGATGTGCACAATCCAAGCCGCATTTGGGCAGATCATGCTGACGTCATCTTTCCGTGGTCGCGTTTTGGGAATGGGGTACCAAAAGTGGCTTAGGGCTTAGGGTTTTCGAATGATTAGATTCGTGCTACAACAATCCATCAAATCTCTCGGTGCAAGCTACAAACATGAGATAGAATTGAGCTGTAAATTCAGAATGGGTAGTTTTAACCTGGAAGTGGAGACGCTATTTGTGAACCGGGTCTGCATATGTATGCTATCCATTGCTATCCGAATTGTTGTACGTTCAGCTCATCCCCAAGGAACTGCCGATGCTTGTGTCCCTGGCCTCCCTGGCGGCATGGCGAATGCTGTGAGAAAAAATCCCGTTTGGCCGTTCGAGTCAGAGCGAGTTTCGGTGAAGGTTGGGGTACCCCCATAACTTGCCATCCAAAACCAATGGCTGACGCCAATTTTCACATCCCGAATTTTTGGATTTTGGGGACCCCGTTTTAAGAAGCTCCAGAAGAAAATCACCATTTTTAATGGGAAAATCCACTATACATGGCCATTTTCAATAGCTATGTTAAATTACCAGAAGCTCCAGAAGCTGGGCAGAATAGAGAGGAAGGAACCGAATTATTCCGTGAATGGTTGACGAGTTCACGAAAAGCTATGAGGTGAAAGGGACGGTTGAACCATCTTGGAAGCGACCGGACCATATCAATCCCTTCCCTATATTCAGATATACCTCTGTAGAAACTCTGGTTGAGCAGTGTTCGGATCTCTGACTCCATTTATATACAGTTTATAGAGGTTTTTACTACCAAAATGGAGGATTTTCCATGACTTATAGTATTTTCCATGATTTTCCCACCTGATTAACATCTTGTAACCAGAATTTTCCAGCCAGATGGTACTACTTTGCGATTCGCAGGTACTTCGTGCCCGAAACCGCGGCGAAAGCTGTGGCATCTCTCCAGTGGTGGTTGGGCATCCCAATTACGTGTCCAACTTGGGGCTTTTCGGTGGTGTTTTCCAATCATTTCCAATCCATATTTTATCATACTTTGAATATATAAATATGATTAAATATGGATCTATAGAGTATATCATCCAGTTCATATCCATTTGTTTATCATACTTTGATGTTTCCCACTTTGAGATATGAACAGAATCTGAATATATATATATATATTATATACATATATATATGTACTTAAAGACTCTAAAAAAGTGGTACGTTTTCCAATTTTTAATGGGTGAAGGTCAAGGAACATTTGAATCACAGAAACCCTTTCCTTCGCCTACTTTTCTACGCCGGTTGAATTGTTGAATGGCTCTGACCATGTCAGGCGCTGAGACATGTAAACAGCCTCACATTATTTTGTTCAGTGCGACTACGACAAAGGACTATGACTTTTCCATGCAAAGCCAAAGACAGCGTTCGAGATATACAGCGGTATACAGTTGACCGTTCGGGTGTTCAAGCCATTGAGCCTCCAGCATTTACCGTTAGTCCTGGATTTCCAGTCTAAAGGTGTTCACCTTGTGGAGAAAGCACTGGATTTTTTCATTCGACAATTTCACAGAACGTCATAGAACAGTTATTCAGTATCATGTCACAACTTGAATATCAAGAGTATTTTTGATGAATTATAATTACCTCACAGTGACGTCACTGGAATGATGGTTAGGATAATTCTACCATATATACATACACATATATATGTATACATATATATATATGTATATATATATATACATACATACATACGTTACATGTATGTATATATATACACATATATATACATATATATATATATATACATATCCATATGCAATTATATACATGCTATTGGATATCCCCATCTAAATCCCTATTTGATATCTCATTAATTATTCATTAATTCAGCCAGATAGATTTTCTTGGATGGTCATCAATCATCATCCATGTATGAACAGGATTGAATAGATTTGAATAGAGATATATCCTGAATGATGGCTCTCCTGTTCATCCTATTCATGATGTCAATACATGTATATATTAATGTATATGTACATATTGTAATGATGGAAATAGTGTCATGTACCATAATAATGGTACATACTGGCAATATCACGCGCAGCCCCCCCCAGCTCGCCCACACCACTTTTCAGAGGATATTGAAGAGCGTGCTAAACTTTATATTCAAGGGAATCTTCAACATGCCTCAGCAAAGTCTCTAGGGAATCATCAAATCCACACCCCTGTTAAACTTTATATTCAAGGGTTTTTTCAAGGAGTTTAGGGTTTAGGGTTTAGGGTTGATGTTGTTGTTGTTGATGATGATGATGCTGATGATGATGCTGATGCTGATGATGATGATGATGATGATGTAACATTCAACGCACAGGTAGCTAAGCTGCGCGTTGCAAGATGAAAGCCATTATCACGGACATGTGCATTTTGTCCCAGAAAACACCGTCTTTTTTGATCTTCGGAGACGTCGTCGACGTGGGCACGGGCAAGCTGAGGGGTTTGCCCGTAATATTATTACTGGTTGGTGGTTTGGGACATTTCTTATTTTTCCATATATTGGGAATAGTAACCCCAACTGACTTTCATATTTTTCAGAGGGGTGGCTCAACCACCAACCAGATTATCATTATACAATCGATGAATATAATCCCATGGCGCAGGGCATGGCGCTGGATGACTTTCACTGCGAGCCTCCCGGTCTCCACGAGGCGTGAAATCTAGGACCTTTTTGGGGTGCATCCAAGGCATTGGAAGAGTGATGAATTTCGCCAATATGAGATTAGATATACCATCTGGTTATTTATGGTGATTTAATGGGATTTTATAGTGATGGATTTTATGGTGATTTAATGGGATTTTATGGTGATTTAATGGGATATTAATGGGATATACCCTCTGGTTATGACTAACATAGCCATGGTATAGATGGTCCTAATCGAAATAGATGGTTTACCTAGCTATATAGCATGGTGGATTTTTCCATGGCGAACTGGCAATGTCATAACCAGAGGGTAGATAACACATTAAGAAAGAAACAAAGTGATAAAACTCCCTCACCGCATCATGACTTCTGAAAACCGATCCCATCCATGCCTAAGCTTACATGGCCTGATGGGGGGTAAGAGGAGATCAAGATGCTGCGTGGCACTCCTCATGACCTGTCAAAACATCCAAAACCATACGTTGCAATCTATAGTAACCATCGAAAAGATATAGAGGTAAAATCCAGTTCAAATAGTGACAACTTACTTTTCCATACTTTTTGTGGCTTACTATCTATAAATTGATGTGTCAGTTGGCCCTTCCACGAAACTCGTCCATTTTGTCAGGACCTCAGGTGGTGATCCCCAGTTCTTAGTTTTCATACATTTTTAATACGCCTTTTAGTAACACCCTGTATATCCCTGTATATCATTGGTTATAGACACTGTATAGACGTATATATATATATATGTATGATATATATATATATATATATATGATATATATATAGAATTCTATGTATAATATATATATATATTATGATATCTACTATCAATCCTATGGTTAAGCTACTTGTAAACCAACTTGGCGAACGAAGCGGGGCACCACCTATTTCTGGGAAGACACGGATCTTTTTGTTTAGTTGGTGTATAAACCCATGGACCAACTAGGTATCTATAGGTATATTTATAAATCTATACTTGGTGGCTCATCCCACGAATCGTAAGTGGGTTATAACCCCAGTGATTGACATGGGATAAGTAGGGTTAATCCACTTATAACTGGGGTTATAACCCACTTGCTAAGTGGGATGAGCCACCAAGTAGGTATATTTCTATATATGTCCCGAAAATCCTCGTGTTTTCCTATTCCTGGCGTTCAGGCCGAAGGCCAACAGCGTGGAAGGACGCGTTCCACGGAAGGCTCACATATGGGATACCACCGAAAAGGTCTAAGGGATATGTATTGGAATGGAATGTAGTAAAAATACCATCTAGTTATTTAACAGTTGGCCATGGAAAATCACCATTTTTTATAGGTAAACCCAGGTAAACCATCTATTTCTATGGGCCATCTATACCATGGCTATGTTAGTCAACCATAGGGTATATTCTAAGCTTTAGATTGAGCAGTGAATGGTTTCTAGAAGGTCCACGTTTTTTTTTTTCGCTATGAAGTCGATTTTTGTCAGAAACGTGGAAAGCTGTGCCTGGTGCACGAGGTGGAAAATCTCTCCCCACATTAGTCACAAGAAACTACGGTTATCACTTGTATCCCTTGCTTATCATGATTATGTCTTAATATGTCTTAATCATTTTAGATCATTTTAGTCTTGATGGTATTTCCAGTGGTGTACCATGTTACCAACATGGATCTTTTGAGGGGAAGATCAAGATCTCGAATTCCAGAGACCGATTTCTCGGGCATTGGACCCCATCAAGTGTTCTTCTTTTGTAACCCTTCTTTGAAAGGATAAACGATGGAATGGTGGAGTGTGTATTAATACATATCTGTTATCGTCTGTTATTATCTGTTAATACTGAACTTTCCTAGTGGTTATGGCTTAAGATTGTCAACCCCGTTTAAATTTATGGATGGTTTGATTCTTAAAATAGACAATCGAATCATTGATGGATGGTGGGTCCATTGATGGTGGATTCTTGAACCAAAATCCACCATTTCTGTGTGAAAAGGGACCAGCTGGTTGGATCTTTCAGATTTGAAATGGAGTTTTTTTTGTAGTTTTCACATGTTTTCAAATCACTCAACTGAGTTCCCCAGGGAAAGAGAAAAACTCGAACTGGTTTTCTATCCATGGTGCTTTGAGTTCGGTGTTAAGAGCCCAACCACGAACTCCAACGAGGTGCTCCGGCGGTTTCCGAGACGGCTGCGGACTTGTTTGGGGATGACGACATGGAGGTCCGACGCGAAGCGGCGTCCCCAGCCATTCTGTTTGGCGAGTAGGAAACTCGTCTGGTTACCCTCCGGTAAACAAACATAGCTATTGAAAATGGCCATTTATAGTGGATTTTCCCTTAAACAATGGTGATTTTCCATAGTTATATGTTAGTTTACCAGAGGGTAGCTGGAACATACTGGAACCATATCATCACAATGGATGTCCAAAGTCAGAGATGAACATCAGTTCGCATGCACACAAGCCATTTGTTTGTAAGAAATGGATCTGTTTTTGGTCCAACTTGATTCATATGGCTATGGGCCATGGGTCAAAAGCCTGGTACATATTTGTTATTTGTACATATTTGTGCCCACCAAAATAGCTTGTCTAGATGGATGATGGATGTTCATACTCCTGAATATTAGGCCGGTAAATCTTAATCAATAACCTCCTGGGCTGTTGAATTAGGAGGGTACCATTTTAGCAGATTATCACTATTTGGAGGGAACCCCGAAATTAACTAATCAATACTTGGTGGCTCATCCCACTTAGTAAGTGGGTTATAACCCCAGTTATAAGTGGATTAACCCTACTTATCCCATGTAAATCACTGGGGTTATAACACAGTGGGATGAGCCACCAAGTAGGGTGTTATAAATCCGGGGTTGAAATTAATGTGGTAAACCCAATGCCATAAACCTACCATTTAGGGATGCTGTTTACCACCCACAAACATGGCAATATTGGGGACGGTTTGTATAGTTGATGGGAGATACCCTCTGATACACGTTTGAATTATATGATTAATATGCCAACATTTTTGGTGTTATCAATATTACAATAATGATTATCATTTGTTAGATCTATTAGCAAGTTTACTTATCGGTTTTATCACAACTACCAACATATTACCCTCTGGTAAACTTACAAAAAACTATGAAAAATCACCATTAATGTGTAGATCAACTATGTCTATGGCCATTTCAAATAGCAAACTGTAAACGTTTACCAGGCCGGGTACCATGATTGGGGATGATGTGACAAACCATCCCCGTTCTCCCTGGCAGGCGCGTTTGGCACGCCTGAGAAAAGCCTGGATGATGGAGGAGCTCCAGGGGCGGATTGGATCCACCAAAGATTATTACAACCTACTTGGTGGCTCATCCCACGAATCGTAAGTGGGTTATAACCCCAGTGATTTACATGGGATAAGTAGGGTTAATCCACTTATAACTGGGGTTATAACCCACTTACTAAGTGGGATGAGCCACC
>Ga0126342_10015475_pt1 | contig 13372 bp, 11 predicted proteins | sample Cyp1metagenome_FD_92528 | JGI IMG/M metagenome (GOLD analysis project Ga0126342, IMG submission 92528) | Coral microbial communities from Lord Howe Island, Old Settlement Bay, Australia - Cyphastrea 1 metagenome | ecosystem: Host-associated > Invertebrates > Cnidaria > Coral ...
ACCCCCGTTAAACTTTACATTCAATTGGGAAGATCAACAAAGGTATTAGGGAATATTAAACTCCCACCCCCATTAAACTTTACATTCAATTGGGAAGATCAACAAAGGTATCAGGGAATATTAACCTTCCACAAAACTCACCATTCAATGAAGACATAGCTTCCGGTGATTATCAGACAGGATGCTCGAAACTGCGCCTTCCAATAGGGGGCTCAAGATGGACTGGCTTCAGTTGCCGTGGCAATTCCGCCAGCAAGTGCGGTGATTATTAGGTAAGGAAGGTGACGGCCTGAACGTAGTCTGCTGGGTCGAGGATGACATTTCCATGGCCTTGTTCCTTGGTTTCACACTCATTGAAGAAGTTATCAAGGGAGTTAACTTTTTTTAGGAAAAAAAGGTACCAAAGAACCATGTCCCCAACCATCGGTCTTTACGCGGACACTATGAAAATCCAGCCCCGGTGAACTACGGCATTTATTATAAACTCAGTCATAGCACATCACCCCCACATTGTTCACAGTCACCCATGAGGCTAGCCATTGAGTTCGACAAGGCCAACCGTGAGCTTCAGCAACGAGCCACGGAACGCAAGAGGGTGGACCGTGCCCGATTTCGTTTCTGAAGAAAAGATCTGAATGGGCAAGAAGCTTAGCAACCCTGCAGCTTTGGGCAAGGCAGGTAAAGTTGACAAACCTTACGGCAAAAAGATCGCTTGCAACAAGAGATTCAGAACAGTGCACAAGGTCACATACCCAGGTGGCACCAAAGCCTCTCCTCATACTCGAGCTGTCCGTGACGTCGAGCAAATGCCATAAGGGGGTGTCATGAACATGCCAAAACAAAAAGCAAGAGCAGTCCTTATCCAGCAGGGAGTGATTGGAAGGATCCGCTCACCTCCGAGAGAGAGGATTGCGTGTTGGAATCGTGGTTGTTTCATGAAGCCGCAGCGAGACAATTTGTTGCGGTGTGTGCATGACAAGTGCACTGTGCGATCCAGGGTGAACCAGCCTCATTTAGCTTACAGTCCGTTCTACGCGCAGGCTTCTGCAGGTTGGGACGTCAACTATGCTGGCTTGCTGCGAACTTGCTATTGTCTAGGAATCAAGGCAGCCAACGACCAAGCTGCTCACTTGTCGAGAGACAAAGACCAGAGTTTTCGCAGTGCCCAAGACATGGTGCATTTGTTCTACAAAAAGCACCGAGTCGTGCTGGCATACGCTGAAAAGATCCATGCGAGCCAAGAAGTCTTCCAAGATGACATCGTGGAAGTGGATACGGGACGTACAAGCGGCAAAACTGTTGGTGGATCACGACATCATCAACGTCGTCTTTTGGCCCTGAAAGGTCGCTTGCAGAAGACTTGGGCAGTGCATAGCTTGGAGACCAAAATCAGCGATGGTAAGAGGGGCTCACCGCCAGAGACAAAGTCCGAGATGACACCGCTCTTGCAAGGCAGCCTAGGCAAAGGGGTGGTTGTGGCACCAGACAGTGCGCACGCTTGGCGTGCTGCCGCAAGTGGCCACGCACGCCTGACAGGCGTAAGCCACCTCAGAAAGATATACACGCCAGCTTCGCGGCTGCAAAAAAAACCTGGACAAAAGGATTAGCAAGCTCTTGAAGCGCAACAGCAAAGGTCCCCGACGCTTGGCTTGTGAGTACAAGAATCGCTGGCGACTGGCTGGAGGGGACAATGCCGCTGAGTCCTTGCTAGGACACGTGAAGAACGCAGGTCGTCGTATGCAGACTGTGGGCAGAACTGGATCGTCAGCTCTCAAGGAGGTGCAATCTCTGGCTGCAGCTCGTTTGTTGCGTTGTCCTGGATTACTGACTATCCTCAAGGCGTATCGCCAGTATCGAGAAGCCGGCCTCAAGGGGCAGTTGCAGATGTCACCGTCCCAATGTTTTGAGCCAGAGAAATGCTCCTGGCTGACAAATCAAGCTTCTGGGAGCATGGGATGATTTTCCTCCAGCCCGGCAAAGGAAGCAGTACAATATAGTACAATATAAACGACATGGCCTTGTCGGAAGAAAATTGGGTGCTCTGTCCTGCTATTGATGATGTTGATGATGTTGATGATGTTGATGTCGATGATGTTGATGATGTTGATGTTGTTGATGTTGATGTTGATGATGTTGATGATGTTGATGTTGATGATGATGATGCTTTTGATGATGATGATGCTGATGATGATGATGATGATGTTGATGAAATGAGGGAAAGCATTTTCGTCATCCGCTTGCCCAAACGAACGACACGGGGAATCTCACAAAACATTGGCCCTGCACAGTCCAAACGCACTTTCCCGGGCAGCACATCCGTCCTGGCCGTAGTCGTAGTAGTAGTAGTAGTAGTAGTAGTAGTAGTAGAAGTAGTAGAAGTAGTAGTAGTAGTAGTAGTTGTTGTTGTTGTCGTTGTCGTTGTCGTTGTGGTTGTCGTTGTGGTTGTGGTTGTGGTTGTTGTTGTTGTTGTTGTTGGTGTTGGTGTTGGTGTTGGTGTTGTTGTTGGTGTTGTTGTTTTTGTTGTTTTTGTTTTTTTTGTTTTTGTTTTTGTTGTTGTTGTTGTTGTTGTTGTTGTTGGTGTTGTTGTTGTTGTTGTTGGGGTGAACGCATTGGCAATACGTGAAACCCGTTTCCTTTTGTGTCTTTGATGTACTTTCGCCTTTAGTTCGTCAGATGACCTCACCAGATCCACTGGCCTGGAGGCGCAGTTCAACAAGAGCTGTCAACAGGGATCAGGTTTCTCATGTCTTGGAACCAGATCGACTTCAAGGGCAAGAACGGAGTGCAGACCTTGCTGAAGCGCCTGGCTGCTTCACCTTTGGTTCGCAAAAACCTCCCCACAATGCACACGCATGCTTGCAAACCACCTATGGCGCATTGGTTTCTCACCTATAGGTCTTTACGGTCTTTATTCAAAGGGGGATTTTCAGTAGCAGCACCATGCATTGGGCTGGCAGGGGATCTCTGGACACCCACCAAAAACATATCATAGTCAAAAGTGCTTTCCGAAATGGACAACCGTTTAGGGAAATGTGATATAGATTTATTCCAGATTCTATCTACTTCAGGATGATTGTATAAATTGATATAAATTGTATGAAATATATTGAGAGTAGGAATGCCTTTGTTTTTTCCTAGGCTAAATATGCAGGCTTTGGAAAAACATAAATTAGACTGCGCATGACTGCGCCCCGATTCATTATGTTTATCGATCTTGGGTGGGCTGAAGTCCAATCCACCCAACTTAGCTCAGTTTTTTTCATGTCCGACATGAAATTAACCCTATTTTATGTATGTGAGGGTCACCCAGAAGTCAAAAATCAACATTTTTGTCGTGAAGGTCAGGTCTCCAATAACACTCCCCTTGAGGCAAGGGACATTGTAAATGAACTTTGGCCCCTTTGAAAAATGCTGGGTTCTTTGGGATTTCTCCGGAGGATCCAATTTTTAATGTTGATTACGCGTAGATAGATCTGGAAACACTATTAAAAAAATCAGTTATACCATGAAATAAACAAACTTCTCCAACGAACTGGGTCACCCCCTTGTATTTACATCCATGTTCACCATTCTAATCACCATTTTTGTTGCTTAAAATATGTGAAGAAACCACATGTCCATCCATTTTCCCAGGATCTCATTTTTCTGAAGCCATGGGTTGGGCTGGTTACTTGGGCTCGGAGACGCAGTACCGTTGCTCCGGCCCCAACGAGCGGTCGCTACAAGACGCAGCGGACGCAGCGGTGAAGCTGGGGATAGGAGCCAGGGAGATCGAAGATGCGAATGGTTGGGCTGCTTGGTGGCTATCATCACAATTCAAAACCTAGAAACCAGTGACTTTTATGGTGATCCTTGCGGATCATTCAATAAATAGTATGATTTCGCTGACTTATCACTGGTTTTTCGGGCCATGACTGTTGGTATCCCCAAAGTAAAACATGGTGGGTTTTTTAAGATCTAGAAATGGGGGATCAAAAAATTATACTAATTATATAGTCATCCTGGAGTAGATAGAATATGCACCCTTCATTTTTAAAAAAACTCACTTTATGGGAAGATCATTGAAACTCCCATATTCTATCTATTTCAGGATGATTGATTATACATGTGTATGTAGGATTCAAACACCGAAGAAAATGGGACCCACAAGAGTTCGTCTGTCTGGTAATTCAGTTTTGTTTTTGTTTTTCTTTGTCGGGTTGCGGCAAGTGCTTTTTGGGGGTCCTGGTAGCTGCTGTTTTTTGGAAATCCGTCAGCTTCCTGGGAAAATCATCTACATAAATACAAATGGTGGATCTTCCGTATATATGCTTGTTTTTAGTGGAGGGTATAGGAATAGAAGCCTTGTAGCAGTTTCGTCACTATTGCTACAGGGAGGTCTTACCCATCAATCTGTTCCCCCTTGAAAATAAACACCGCTTTGAACAATTGCTTTGGTTTTGAATTCGTTTATCCTGCGGGTCCGAGCACAGAGGCTTACTCTTCGGAGACGGGGATTGCGGGCGCACGTGCCTGTAGGAAACCCTTAGGATCAATCCATTGACTATATATATATAGTTTTCAACATGCCATGCATATCATTAATTATCATTACATATCCCAGAAAACATCCCACAAAGGTGATTCCATGATATTCCATCAATCCATGTTTCCTTTCATTTGGATCCATTATTCATAAAAAATAGTGATTAGATCCAGCATGTTTCATGGTGAACTTCCTATCCACCATGATTTCACGCACCGCGCCGAGGAATTGCTGTTCTTCCAGAACACCTTGGAGGACCTCAATGGGTGATGCCCCAAAAACTCGCAGGCGCGTGGAGACGATTTTCCTGTTTTGTGACTTTCATTGGGAATATACCAATCACATGTTTAAGATTGGACACACTCATGAATATGTTGGTGTTAACATTGTTAACCACAATGTTTATAACATTTTACAACTACTGATGTTACAAAGACTCGCAGGTGTAGACTTCCCATAATCTAACGGATTTTCATGGGATTGGCATGGACTAACTAACAATCACATGATGTAACTGACCAACAAATTAGACACATTCCCGGAACAACAATCCAAAGATGTAACATGATGTAACTAACCAACAATTTCTGAGATGTGTGTGTTTGATAGGATATTTTTTTGCGCATCAATTTATGGTGATATGCTTCAGGATTTTTCATCCCTGTGGTGACTATCCAGTCTTTATGTGCGTTAGAACATGGATCTGGAGCATCCACACTCACAGCTGGCAGGTCCTAGTGACAAAAGAAGTGGTCCTAGGGAATTCCGAATTGACCGACAAATTATGCCATATGCCATAAACGTATATAAAATATTATAAACGTGCCCTTTCCTCTTTACTTTGACTTCATCATCCATAGAATCTATCCCTTTGAAACGTTCGTTCGAAGGTGCACTTCAGCACTGTGAAGCTGTGCAACTCCTCGACTGAAAAAATCCTGAGGGGATCCCCGTAGCAACTTGTGGGCTGTCTGGGAGGATCCAAAGGATCCAAATTCCTATGATTGTCTTGCAATTTCTGCACACTCCACTGTCCGTTCTCTATTGCACAAGCGTCAATTTAATAGGGATAGTCGAATAATGATGATTATGCAGATGGAATGAGGCATCGTATTTTTAGACACACCTATTGTTTGGAGCTTGTCGTTGGCATGGATGTCCTTTTCCCACTCAGTGAATGCAGGGTCATAACTACTCAATTATTGTTAGTTACCTACCATTTATCATCAGGGTAATACAAATTAATCACAAACTCAAGTAGGGCATTGATTGATAGATGGTAACTGCCAAACCGGCCATAAACTTTTTTTCCAACAGGACATTGTTGGTTGTATCAAATCAATATTTGCATGTACATACATACATGCATACATACATGCATACATACATAGATTCATAGATACATACATAGATACATAGAAGTTCATCACACACATATATATATATAGACGTATATGTATATATATAATTATATATATATATATATTTGACATGTGGGCCCATATATATATATATGTACACATGACATACATATTTCTTGATGAACTATAATGACCTCACTGTGACGTCACTGGAATGATGGTGAGTAAGGGACATCATCCCCCAAATGGCATTATTTCAACATATTTCAACTATTTTCAGGTTAGTGACATTGATTATTATACTTTTGCTCTATATATGTATATATATGTATATACACGTCAATGAAGGGTACTTGGGGGGAGCAGTTGGGGTCATTAATGAGTACAACTATGCTAGTAACCTCCACCAATTGGCATGTAACCCCCACCCCTACAACCGTATGATACTATATGACTGTATGGTTATATACATATATATATAACTTAACTTAATATGGTTATATACATTTATATACCCCCAAAAAACCGGGGAACCGCACCCCCAAGTAGACCCGTTTTTTTTTTAAGCAGCAGAAGCAGCTGCCAGGTGGTTTACCACTACACCGATCTGCCGAGCGCCAAGAGTATCGTCCTGGGCCGCCGGGGGCTGCGCGTGTCGCGCGGCGGTTTCAAAGGCGGCGGGGTCTTTTTCTCGAAGAAATCACCGGTGGAGGACGTCGACCCAGCGCAGGGCGACAGGCGGCTTCAGTGGGAGAGTCCACTTTGAGTATAAAACACTGTAAATGAATGCAAATGATGGTATTAGAATGGGATAAACCATCTAATTAACCATCCACAGTAGATGGGAGTTAATGGTTATCTGGGTCAAACCTGGTTAGATAATGTTAGATACGAACTAGTACTCCAAATTCTTTTGTCCATGGTAAAATGGACTCCAGCTAAAAAACATGCGTTCACCATGCTACAAGAATCATCATTTTAACCATGGGATTGACAGGTTGAAGGGTAGACACCACATTGGTAGCCTCTGGTAACAGTTCGCTATGAAAAATCACAATCCTTAAAAACGGTGAATCAACGAACTATATCAATGGAGCATTTTCATCCATTTTCAAAAGCAAAGTGTAAGAAATTACCGGAGGGTAAGTGATGTTACTCTGATCCTGAAGAACATCGAAAAAGCTGTGACACCCCGTGGCGACAAGACAGGAAAGCCTTGGTTTTTCGATGTTTTTCTTGGTCCGAGCCATGTTTTGTTTGGGTCCACTTTGTTTGAATATAGGCTACCCCATTCCATCCAATAATCAATAGAAACAGTAATCCATGTTAATCATTATGTTTCCAGATACACCAGAATATCCATTCCCATCATGATTCATGCGTTGAATCCCTATGGCTGATGGTTTCACAAGAAAGTCAGTTGAAATTTTCATAAATTTTCCATACATGAACCTGTTAGATCATGAATTTTCTGGTTTTTAACTCACCATTTTGGGGATATGCATCATGATATATCCAATTTTCAGGCACACCGAAATATCTACATCATCTGGTTACTGGTTGGCCTTGGCCGGTCGTCTTAACGCAGGCTCTGGCGGGAGCTGTTTCCTCGGTGGCGCGACCAGCAGCTGGTGCGGAACTACGGCGCCAATGTGGCGCCAGGGCGGAAAAACCAGGCGCGGCTCGGCAACTCGGGGCGCTTCGGGGGTCGTCATGGTACCCCAATAGCTGGTTGGAGGTTGGATGATGTTGGATGGTTCATGGAGCCAAAAAATATGGATCCGACTGGAGGAGTAGAAACTCAAACCTGGCTTGGGCGTTTGTGCCGTTTTGATGGAACATCTTCGGGTTGGTGGTTTCAAACTATTTTTTTTCCATAATATATGGGATAAATCCTTACCATTGACTAATATTTTTCAAAATGGTTAAAACCACCAACCAGTATTGGAAAATCACCAAAGATGATGATTTTTTTAATGCTTTTTTGGTGGGCAAAGATTGGCCATGATTGTGATGGGGAGGTCTGGGAAGCTTGAGAAACTTTGATGATGAGAGGAAGAAGGTGGATGTTGATGTTGATGTTTGTGGATATATGATATATATATATATGATATATATTATATATATGATATATATATATTATATTATATCTGGTTGGTGGTTTGGAACATGAATTTTATTTTCCCATATATTGGGAATGTCATCATCCCAACTGACGAACTCATATTTTTCAGAGGGGTTGTAACCACCAACCATATATATATATATGTAGCATTAAAGTCCGACTTACAAACCCCATGGGTTCTGCAGTTGTTTTTCACCACCTGATTTTCACCGCTCGTGTCAGTGGGGTGCTGATTGACCAAAAGATGATTGTTGGTCAATGTCCTTGTTATATATTTTTATGTGCTTACATCAAATATATATATATATACACACACACCAAATATACACCAAATATACATCAAATATGCATCAAAATACATATGATATACCATCATTTATTGTCTATATTTATTTATTTACATGTATTATATATATAGTCTATATATAGTATATACACATTTTGCTGAATGCATCCTTTCAAACATAAAACACATTGGCAGTGACGGGCCTTAAAGATCACTGTCGAAGCTTGTCTGTGGCTCAGGATAATGATCAGATCATATTTTGTATCTGGATGAATTTCTTTGGATTCTCCATAGCTTGTCAGATTATATCCATAGATGCCATAGATGAAACATCCACAGATGATCAGATGATCCATGGATTCGTAAATGTGTAAAGCATGTACAAAGCCCTTTTTCACATGCTTGGTACAATGTAAAAAAACCAACATGCAAAAAAACCAGTGGTTCTACACGGTTCTTTTTTTGCGCATGCACTAACCACCACTACAAGTTACTGCAACCAGTTGATAAACCACACACATCCAGTTGTACATGTGTGAAATTGGTGGTTTATCATAATTTCTCTATTAGAATTGCATACATTGCCTTTTGAATGAAGCTATCCACTCATTTTCAGACCCAGATGTTTGTTTTAATAACCTGCATCATTCACGCATATTTGGGGCTATGGGTCAAAACCCTGGTACCCTCGTGAACCTAGCTCGTAAATGGATGTGTGCCCCCCCAAAATACCATATTGTAGGTTTTGACTCATAGCCAACCTGGTTGGTGGTCTGGAACATTTTTTTATTTTCCCATATATTGGGAATGTCATCATCCCAACTGACTTTCATATTTGTCGAAGGGGTAGGTTGAAACCACCAACCAGTTTTCCTATGTCCGGGTCGCTTTTTTTCAATCCCTTTTGCTTCAAAGGTGGACGCTGTTTTGGTGTGCTACGTGCCCTTCAGCATGCTCGAGGAGTGTACAGTCCGTCTTGTACCGGAGTGTGGCGTGCCCCGTAACATCCTGCAACGGTGAGCGCTCAGTGAGCCACATCAAATTAATTGCTTTGGGATACCATCTGGTCATAGCGATTTAACCATCAACTATAGGGATTTGTTGTGGAATTGCTGTTGTCTTTAATGGAATTTTACCAACAAAAATGGGCTTGATACCCGATAGGTAATTTTGCAGAGTTTGCGAACTGGAATAGATGGTCCATTTAGATAGATGAATTATGATGAATTGGCGTATTTAAACATGCCTATTTTCCATAGCGAACTGTCAAATTGCCAGCTGGTTTGATGAGGGTTCTACTACTTGGGTTTGCTGAAGATGAGTGGTCCACTTAAGAGATGAAGAGGACGGAAAAGCAAAGCACCATCCAACATTCGGTTTGTCATGTTTGTCTAAGAATGGGTATACCGACCAATGGCATTTCTTAGATGGAACATGAGGTTATGAAACATTGGATTTTTGGGTGTTCCCGCTTTTTGAACAGCCCCTTGCTGGTTTAAGAGGGGTGTTGTTGATGGTTGTAAGCATAGAAACAGAATTCAACCACCCAACATGGAGGACATTTACCAATAAATATAGGGACCTAAACCAGGTCCAGTTCAATAACGAAAATGGCGTGATATGCGGATGATTGACAATAACTTATGGACGCTCCATTTTAAAAGGGAGCCCTTCTGTCATACTCAGACCTACTGGTTGCTTGAACATTGGATTATTCCATGGTCCCGTTCAAAGGAGTCATTACCCAACATCATTGAAATCATGTGGTCAAATCATGTCAAATCAGTGAAATCCGTTGAAATCCCTGATATTTTCGCTTAAAGCCATTTTTTTTGACAGATTTTCTGGGCACTAACCAGTCATTCATCACTAGTCGAGTCTTTTCTTCGCATCCCTGTCGCACTTCGAGGATGTCAGCCAACGCAGCGATGCGGCATTCATTTCCCTGGAGAAGTTCGAAACCTTCGCGGCCGAGTGAAACACTTGGGGTACTTCGGGGGGGGAAGGAACCAGGTAAGCTTTTCAAGCCCCAGGAGATAATTGGAGGTCGAAACCCAAGAATTACTTAAGGATTTTCTGGAATCTATTACTATTGCGTCCTTTAAAACTTATCAAGTTGATGTTTTTGAGGCTTCCATGGGATTCTTTGTAGCAATTCACAAGTCGCTCGTCGAGTCGCTCTCTCGGCAACCGAGGTTCGTAACAACGGATCCAAGTCTTTGATGACGACCATGAACCCAACAGTTCCCGAATCCATACCTTGACCATAACCAAAGATATCATGATATCGAGGAAAATCAAGCAACATCTCACCCAGTAGCGTATTGTCTGAATATGACCTCCCAAATGGCCATCAAACTTGGGAAAAATGGTGATGAAAACCAATGGATGGAATCTTGGGTAGTATGGGGATGTATGGGGTACAAAGAAATCCACATGGATATATATATATATATATGTATATATATGGAGGTTTCCTAAAATAGGGGTACCCCTGTTCATCATCCATTTTATTTTCGGATTTTCCATGAAATAAACCAGCCAGTTATTGGGGTATCCACATTTTAGAACCCCCCATATACACATATTATCATATTATCTATGAGAAACACCTGATGAACATCTTGCCATCCAAAAACCTTCAGAAATCCCAGGTACTTCGCATATCGCAACATCCCCAGGGCATTTCGCTTGGCCTGAAAAAGACCGACCGATCATGGCGCGAGTTGATCCGGCCCCAGGTCCAGTCAATAGGGAAAGTGATGGAACCATGATGAAATCCCAAATTCCGTTGCGTATTTGGGGGAACCATTGCGTTTGAGCTTGGATAAGACATCTGGTTTGGAACATGGGAATTTCATCATCTCAACATATCTCAACTGACTTTCACTCATATTTTTCAGAGGGGTAGGTATACCACCAACCAGACATGGTGCGATTTTCTAAATCACATCCTGACATATCCACTATTCATCACTATTCACTTGTGACCTTTCAACAGCCCAGTGATTTGGCGTCAGCAACTTGCCTATCACTAAGCATCAAGGGGTTACCCCTGCTTGGTTCAATTATGTTACCTCCAAAAAAAACAATCTAACACAACTATGGTTTAACATGGTTTAACCATGGCCCATTTTAGAAGATGCTGATCATTTATAGTCGCAGACTGTTGGTTTGCCTTGGGGTTAAATCATGTTTCATGTTAAGCTGGGCGACCTCAGGGGCCGTTGTCATGGGCCCTTCTTCGCAACGCCTGCGCCCTAGGCCGCCGCTGGAGGAGTTCAAGAGAGGCACAAAAGAGACGCCGCGAAAGTTCGGTCGCTGGATTAACAACGATACCAGAGGTTGGTGGATGACCCGTATTGTATACAGTACATCTAAACATATTATTGTTATTATCATTATATATTATTATTATTTATTATTATTATTATTACTATTATTATTATTTATTATTATTGTCATTATTGTTGTTATTATTATTGATTATTATTATATATAATAGATAAGATCGTATGGTTCAGTATATATATTATATATATATACATATTACATATATATATATATATATTATATACATATTACATATATATATATATATATTATATATATATATTACATATATATATATATATATTACACATATATATATATATACATTATATACACCTCAGACAGTATGGTACATGTTCACCCCCTTTTTGGGCGAGTGACTGAGTGATGGCTGATGATCCTCAACAAAAGGACCAGAAATCCTGGTTGTATGGTGGGAGGTTCTTGGGCCCCTGTAGCTAAAATCTAATGTGACTGTTTAGTAGCTATACTATAGGCTAACGTACCACTTTGGTAAATGAAACCATTGGAGTCAAACCACTCCCGTAATTATGGATGATTATGCACCCTGGTGATATTATTTGCTACAAACATGGTAATCCCCCAATGATCTACAGCGCAAGGATTAACATTCATCCAGGTTGGTTGACATTTAATCGGATACTGCTAAATCGCCACCCAGTTATTTTATTTTGTTTATTGCCCATTTCGCGGTATAAACACCATAAACATCCATAACCCTAATAAGACCCTATAATTATGGACGTATAAATCCCTATATCACACATATAAAGCCAATTCATCTGTGTTTATAGACACATAATCCCTATAATCTGTGTTTAAACACCATTATCCCGAGAAAATCACCATGGACCTTCGGTAATCAAGGCATATCAAGGCCCGGCTCGACAAAACAGGTGAGATGCCTCGCTTGCAGCCGGACCCGAGGCTTGACCGTCTGGGCAAATTATAACGACCGAAGCCTGTTCTCCCGAAGCCTGGAATCATGGTTTAGATATAGCGGAATCATCCCCTTTTATGGCCGAAACTTTCAGGTTAGTGAAGTATGAAATAATTTTCCCAGATATGTTTGATACATATGATTCCAAATCTCTATAGAGATAAGGGCATTCGTGATATGTGATATATATATATATATATATTAAAATGATGTATGTATGATATCATAGATATATGATATATCATTCCAAACTGTATATATATATATATTACTATATATTTATAGGTATCTATGTCTATAAATATATGGAAAACCACCTCATTTTGTGCCCTCTGTCAATGGGTAGCCGGTTGGCCCTGGTTGAACCAAGCTTGTTCTCTACCCATGCTTTGTTGATAACTTCTTAACCAACAACAATGATGGCTTAAAAAAAAAACAATGGTCACCGCTGATCGCCTATAATAAAGCTTTATTTGTTGGGGAGGTGAACTTTTTGTTTGGGGAAGAAGCCTGAGATTGCCATGATGCTATTGTGCTATTCTTGGTGAAACTTGGGAGTGCTCCTGCGAGTTGGAGACTTCCGGTATAACTTCTGATAGCTGAAACATCCAACACACTAAAAATCATGATATGGTTTTTGGGATTGATGATGATGACAAATGATGACGAATGATGACGAATGATGACGAATGATGACGAATGATGACGAATGATGACGAATGATGACGAATGATGACGAATGATGACGAATGATGACGAATGATGACGAATGATGACGAAT
>Ga0126342_10015476_pt1 | contig 13371 bp, 11 predicted proteins | sample Cyp1metagenome_FD_92528 | JGI IMG/M metagenome (GOLD analysis project Ga0126342, IMG submission 92528) | Coral microbial communities from Lord Howe Island, Old Settlement Bay, Australia - Cyphastrea 1 metagenome | ecosystem: Host-associated > Invertebrates > Cnidaria > Coral ...
ACATATATATATATTTAAATATGATTATTTTACAAAATGTACATGTTAAATATTTGATAATACATATCATGCATTTTCAAAACTATAAATGATATATAATACAAAGTATAGTGTATTTACTTTTGAATATTATATAATTATATATTACATTTTGTTTCTCATGATAAATTTATATTAAGTATGGTATATTATTATATAAAATATAATATAAATAAATATATATATATATGAAATATTGATATATATATATATATATATAATCTTGAATATTATAAATATTATATATATAGAAAAATCATATATTCAATGTTATAATTCAAATTACATTGTGTATACATTATATATACATTATATATACATTATATATACATTATATATACATACATTTTTGACCAGCGAAATGCAGTCCGCTATAAAGCCTCTGGGCTAGACGTCAGCAGTTCATGCCAAGAGAGCTCAAAATGCTGGAAGGAAAATCTGCCCTAACAAACGAAAACGAATCATGAACTAACTTGCACCCTTGTCAGAAGGGGACAGCGCCCTGCTAGGGTGAAATTCAAGGTGCTGCCAAAAAGAGGTCTACAAAATTGAAAGGCTAACTGCTTGATTTGAGGAGGGTTCCCCTCCGCCGCACTGTGGGGTTCGTGACCGGTTGCATGTCATGGAGGAGGTAAATGCCGTTCGATTCGAAAGGAGTGCGCAAACAGATCTTCGGCAACGTGCTCCCAGCAATGGTTGTGAGTTGAACGAAAAAGAGAAAAACGTGCCATCACTGCCAAAATAGCAGGAATCCAAGTATGAGAGACAAGCAGTCTGGGCGCCCCTAACCCAGGATGAAGGAGATGTCCGGCAGAGTTGGCAGCAGAAGCCCGAAAACGACTTGAAGGGAGCGCCCATCGTATTTGCGGTATTGAAAAGGCCATGAATAGGCAAATGGTTGATCCACAAAAGGATGCACCATAACGGTAAGCAGCATTGTCCCTTGCCATCACCATGTCACAAAGAGCAGCCATTGCCATGCAGGTTTCCTTTGGTATAGAAAAACAAACTTTAGTAGAATGGCAAAGAAGTTGCGCCATGGCAGAGAGAGTAGATCGATCCGCTCAATTTGCTCACGCTTGTGCCAAAGACCTACCGCAAAGATCAAGAGTTCAGCTCATACACAATAGGATTCACTGCAGAAACCACTCGCTCAGCCTGATTGGCTTGGAAAGTTTGAATTGCACCTGCACCTACACTAGTTGCAGGCACAATACCTGACATTATTGCAGGTGTAAATGTTTGCAGGCACGAAGTCTGGTGAAGGTACAATTGAGATCCTCGATTGTTTGGACGATTGCACCATACATCACCATACATATAATTCTCCGTGCGGGCAAGGTTCATGCCATAGACGTTCGCCGAAGCAATGCTTGGCGATTCATGTTGCGATTGAGTCAGGAGCAATTTCATACCAGGAATGACGCCCAAAGAAAAGGAGTTGAGATCATCATGTACATGTTTGATTGCAGAGCTTCCGGGTAGGTTGGTGCGTTCCAAAATGTCACCCGAAGGTTCAACACGCACACCGTGCTCAGACAATCCTTGACTGTACACATCATTGAAGTAACTGATGAAGTTCGGGTCTGCAAAGAGCCCTAGATTCCATCCAGCATCAGTTTGAAGCCTATTGAACCAATCATATTGAACCAATCAGCAAGTCCCACTTGACCAACACCTGCTCCAAGTCCATGGTCGTTGAGAACTGTTATGGCCCGGAATACCACTTGTGGCTATGAGTAAGTCACCCCATGTATGGTCAGTTATGACCCCATTGGTTTAACCATAAAAAAATGCTGGCTTTAAACCCTTACCTGTGGATCATTTTCCATGTAAAATTCCATGACAAATCCCTTATACTCACCATTTTCCTGCGACTTTTTCTGGTTTATTGGAAATCCGTATAGTCCAGCAATTGCCTCGAATCTTTGTCGCAATGGCCGCCTTCTCAGCCTGAGGTCCTTCATAAGCTGAAGGGTTTCTATAAATTTGGATAACCCATTCGAAACCAGAAACAACTCAACTTAGAGAAGTATCATGGTCGTGAAACTGATGTGAATAATCTGAATGAACAAAGAACTTGTATGGATCGCCCCTGAGAATGATGAATCCTGGTGATTGCAAATTTGCGGGAAAACCTTACAACATGGGGAATGTTTGGCCGGGGTTTTTGGAGTGACCTGCCTGTTCCTTCCAAAGGATGATCGTCCACATTCATAACATCGGGGCAGGATTGTGGCCATCTCAGCTCATTGAACAAGGTGACCTCAGAAAAAAAAAACAAGTCCAGGGGTTCAATACTACTATTTTTTGACGGTACCCGCATGACTTTGGACACCTCCATGTTGCTGCTCTCAAGTCACTCAGTAACGCCAGAAAGGATTTTTTGATGAAAGTGAACCGAGTATTGCATGTGTGGTTTCCAACCAGTCAAAACAAAACATGATCCATACATGTAGTTTTTGCGACGCATTGATTAAAGTTTCCTAGTTTTGCTGAAGACACCACATTTTGGCATTGAGTACGTTAAGTCTCCGTGGCTGCTGGTTAAGTCATCACCTGTTACAAGGTGGGGATTTGCAGTTCTAAATTGATGTACAAACATCATTGTCTAGTGTAATTGCCATAAACCGTACCGTAAACCCTCAATGTGGGGCCCCCTAGATAGTTCAGTTGGTTTATAAATCTATATAATAACTATGGTTTATGATACTTACACTACAGTTGAGGTTTACAAACCAAATTCCAACTGAGGGACCCCACATTGTAATTATCCTGCAAGTTTTTCAGTTGGACTCTCCATATTTGTTGCTCGTTGTGTAGCCAAACAAACACACCACCGTCACATCAGCTGCTCCTAAGGTTCAGTGCAGCGCGAGTGATCCATGCGTGCAACAACACAGCGGCCTCCAACGGTGGATGCTGGAGATAAAATTGGTAAATGATGGGTATTTCATCGGGATAAAATGAGGATTTGTTAGGGGTACACCATTTGGGATATTATTTAGATTTACATACAGGGGGAAATTGCACTGGCACAAGCTTTAGCGAATTAGCCTCCTTTCTCAGTTTGCTATTAGAGCCCCGCTTCTATAAGGAAACATCCTTTAAGGACACATCGTTTTTCCGCGCCATGTCCGCCCTTGGTCGTTACTTTGGTTTCCCGTACGAGACCAAACTTCAAACTCTCCTATATAGACTATATCCTTTTTTGCTGCTCGCTTCGGATACTCTTTTTTGACCCTGTTGCCTTTACAGCCAATTTCTTTTACATCGACATCATCTCCATCTACGGTACAGGATTCGGGATTGTGTCACATCGGCTCCAAGCTCAAGACTAGGGGGGAAGTCTCGCACATCATCTAATACTTGTTATACTTCAATTTACTGCTGCGACACATTTTTTTCTTCACTCTGTACTGATGGCGCCGGTACAAGATTAGCCATCTCCTACTTGGACAAGTTTTTGCTTGCATTTCCAGCCAATTTCGTTTTTTTCGGCGTGGTCTCCATCCTGAAGCTCTTTATTTGTGAACATTCGTCTCCAAACTCAGGACTATGCAGGAAGTCTTGCACATCGCCTACTAGCTCGCTTGCTCCTTTATGGCTGGAACGAAATTACTTCACTCTGATCGAGGGGGCGAGCACAATAGTTCTTCCAATTGACACCAACGTGCCGGGAGACCACGGTCACTCCTGAAAGCCAATTTTCTCCATTTTTAAAGCTATTCCTCCCAAGCGACAAACAAGTGGTCACTAACCCTGCAGTGCGTCAAGGGACCGATCTCCTTCAGGCTATTTTCTCCTTTGATTGAATGTTTGGTCCTTTGTTCCCGGTGGTTTGGGGTCCACCTACACAATTTCATCGGGTCCCGTGTTATAGGTGCTAGTGAGCAGCTATTCTGCGGCCTACAGATTCTCCTGGTCATTCCATTATCTCCTTTTTCCTTGCGTTTCTCCAATGGGCTGACGGAAAGCTGTTGGGGACGTGTAGTTCATCTTGAACCGCATGTCGCTGCTGAAAAAAACGTAAATAATGCGGATTTTTAGCCGGTATGATATTGATTTAATAAACACATGTTGTGGTTCAAACTAGCAAAACTGGTTAACGGGGATAGGATTGGCATAGTTGCGATGTAGCCTATGTGGGGGGCTCAGTTCTATACTTTAAGCTGCGTGGGTATGCAGCCAAATTACTGTGACTATACCCCAACTTCTGGGTTTGAAATCACCATGGAGCATGGTTATAATATGTTCAAGGGGGTGCCATCTAGATAACGAAGTTTGTGCATAACTAGGCGAAATATAATATAGTTTATGGAAGATTATGGTAGATATGTTTACAATTAATTAAGTGTGTCTTTACAAATCAACTTCTAACTGAGGGGGACACCGCATAGCCAAAAAAAACAGTCCTGCACTCCCAAGTGGGTCCAAAGCTGGTGCCTGGAATCCAATGGTGTAATCTCATCCATGGTTTCATGATATAGGTGTAGGCAGATCCATGACCACCAAGGTTTGGTTCCGGGGTCCTATTACCACAGGAAACACATGATGTACAACGATATGGCTTACTTGTGGAGTTCCACCAAGTACATTATGGTATACATCCTTTTGGACAATCAGCTGCTCAAAACCTCCAATCAAATTGTAGTTTGGGTACAGTGATGTGTATATATAATTATATTTATATATATATGTGTGTGTGGGGATTTCCATGGATGGTTTCAAGTCTCTAATGGAACACACTATTAAAATGGATGATCTGGGGGTACCTCTAGCTTTCGAAACTTCCATATATATTTTTTTTCTCTCTGGAGATTGACCCATCTCCTTTGCGGATTGCATTTGTTTGTGACCCTCCCTCATGTTAGAAACTGGGATTCCAGGGATGGAAAGGCTGCGCGACGAAGCAATGAACCACACAAAGTTAAGGTCCAAAAAGTCACTGGAGGACGTTGAACCGACTCAAAATATAGAATTCCAAAACACCAATGGGGATGTAAACAAACAAACGCTCAACAAAATGGAAAAACATATAATTAATTAACACTACAAAATTGGGTATTATATGCATATGTACATAAAAATACACATATGTCACGTGACCAACGCATGAAACATATAAAAAAGGTGATGTTGACTTTAAACCGCTGTCATGTGCCAAGGCGTTGGCGGCGGTGATGTTCTCACTGCAACGGCCAAAATGATTTAAAGTGATTTAATTTGATTTAATTTACAAATTGTCGTGGATGGATACAAACGCAAAATGTTGATGATTTTGAACCACACAACTTAAAGTATAGTAAACAGTAAACATGTTTTATTTTAAATGTCACTGGCTGGTTGATACCACCCCTGCGTCAAAATTGTCGAACTCTCTATCCCCCCGGGCCCCGCGCAAAGAGGACGTAGGTTCCAGATCCCAATACCACATCCTCAGGGCCGCTCAAACTGGGATGATGCTGAAAAAGAAGAAATGGTGAGCCTGTGGTTGTTAGACCCCAACCCAAATGTTGTCTTCGGGATTATGGGTACTCACAAGTCACAAACAAAATAAAAAAATAGGGAACACGTATGAACACTTTTTTGGGTTTTTGGGTTTGTTTGAAAATAGGGCATACCCAAGACTCCTAAGATGGCATCTTTTTTAAGAAAAAAACAGTAGTTCCCTAACAAGACATGAAGCGGGATATTTACTGTTTTGGATTTACATCAGCTTACGAAAACCAAACGGGATTCAAACAGGTTAACCCAACCCACAATGACCCTTCTTTGACCCGTGCCCAGTGAATCCAAGTTTCAACACTTAAACCTTTGTCGCCCCCCCTCACATCAATGCCTGACCTCAGCTGCCATTGACTCCGATTGGCGATATGCTGAGATAAGATTGGAGCAATGACTAGCATGATCCGATCCAATGTTTTTGGAAATCAAAAGGGTCGTCTAGTACCATATGCACTTCAATCATCTACGATGTGCAGAAAGGTGTCCAAAGCAGGGAGTTGAACGACGTCGGGGGGCTGAAATGCCATAGCTTCGTATTAATGTTGTTCCTGACGGGGTTGGAAAGTAAAATTCGGGCCTGCAAGAAAAGATGGCGAAGAACATGTGTACTAAGGGTACTAAGTGCCTCTGGCCCAAAACAGAAGGAAACAAGCGAGTGCTAAACGGGGCCGGCCCCTTGACCTGGAAACAACAATCTGAGCGTTGCGCAAACGACTGAGCTGCTCCTTCTGACCACCAGCCTCAAGTCAAACTGCAATCTTTAGATGGTGGCTGGTCATTTTGCTGGGTGATTTATTCGATGAAAAAATGAAACCGGCTTGGTTTGGTATGTTTGGTCCAAACAGCGCGCAGGGTCGCAGGGTGGCATGGGTTCATCGGAAACAAAATCTTCTTGGGGCCCACCAATGGCTGTTGATCCTCTTATCCACGCATTCACGCGCGCCGGACAATTAGTATGACAAAAATTGCGGACGCGTGGCCACAAACCGGAAGCGCTGAAGGGGGCCGAGTTTGACGGAAAGACATGCAGGTCCCAGCGCAGCGATCCACGCAGTACATGTGCTCAACTTACCTGGTTGCAAAAAAAATGGTTTCCGTCCTGTTTGGCCATCCTAAGCTTCGATCTGCATGCAGCGCCGTGTGCTTGCGACTTGGGTCTACGCCACTAATCCATTGGAGCACGGGCAGGAACTGTGACAAAAGGAACGGGAACACAGAAAGGTTCGAGTCCTGATGTGTGTCTTGCGTCATGTTCAAGATGCATGTTTTCCAAATTCAGCACTGCGAGCATCTTGCCTGAACTTTTGGGTTGCAAGCAAGACCAAAGAAGAACAAAGAAAACCATAGACTCCATTAAGGATATCACCTGGCCGCATGAAAAAACAACAGTAGACCAGAAATGGGTTTCAGAGCCGACCCCCGACCCCTGGTTCAAAAGAGCTACAGGTAACATCAGGTAACCAAGATCTCGTGGGCTGGACTCTTTTGCAGCAAAAGATAGCCGGGTGACCTTCGCAGCGGTACTATGTGGTAGAACCTGCAATAGTGCATAAGAGAATCTAAGCTCAAGGATTGCGGAAAATGCCACAGACTGGGGCAACTATTCAAACTATTCCCCTCTCTGCCGGAAGAAGGATGTTTTATGGGATTGTTTCAAAATGAAAACGGAATAAACCCATTCCGTCCCATGTGTTGTTGTGCATTGAACTTGCCTATGGGCGTGTATCGTCATATCATCATCATAATCATCATCATCATCATCGCCACCATCATCATCATCATCATCATCATCAACATCATCATCATCGTCATCATCATCATCATCATTAACCTCATCATTCATCCTCATCATCACCATCATAATCATCTATCATCAACATCATCCTCATCCTCATCATCACCATCATCACCATCACCATCATCAAAAGATAATCATCACCTTCATCATCAACAACATAATCATCATAATCATCATCATCACCACCATCATGATCATCGTCATCCTCCTCCTCCTCATCATCATCAGCATCATCGTCATCATCATCATCAAAATCATCTTCATCATCACCATCATCATTAACCTCATCATTCATCCTCATCATCACCATCAGAATCATCATCATCAACATCATCATCATCATCATCATCATCATCATCATCATTAACCTCATCATTCATCCTCATCATCACCATCATAATCATCATCATCAACAACATCATCCCCATCCTCATCATCACCATCATCACCATCACCATCATCAAGAAATAATCATCACCTTCATCATCAACAACATCATCATCATAATCATAATCATCACCACCATCATGATCATCGTCATCCTCCTCCTCCTCATCATCATTATCAAAATCATCTTCATCATCTTCATCATCATCATCATATTCATCCTCATCATCCTCCTCCTCACCATCATCATCCTCATCCTCCTCGTCATCCTCATCTTCATCCCGATCATCATCATCATCATCAACAACATCATAATCAACACCATCTTCCTCCTCATTCTCATCATAATCATCATCACCACCATCATCACCATTATGATCATGATCATCATCACCATCATCATCACCACCACCACCATCGTCATCATAATCATCATCATTGTCATAATAATCGTCATCATCCTCATAATCGTGATCATTTTCCCATAAACATTGCCATTCAATAGTGTTTCCACCATTTTGAGAAGTTCCTTGGGACAAAGAACTGTTTATATATGCTTTCCCTCATGGAATCAAACATGGCACTAGAGAATCCCCCAATCGCAGACGATGTTTCCACTTCAATGTCAAGTTCTAGGGGATTATCCATTGCCATGTCTGATTATAGGAGGTAAAGCCCTCCTGATGAAACGCAGGTTCTTCGCTGGTTCGAATCTCAGCAGAACCCCCAGCATCTCTGTAGTACCGTCTCTTGCAGTGGACCCACCATCACCATGCTTAGGCCTATGATGCGGCCCGGCCCCACACACCAAGTTGGAGTTGGACATTTGAACTACTGGGATTTTTCTTTAACTCTTCGGCAGTCAAACAGTTTGCCAGCTGGTCAATCCCCAATGGAAAAGTATGGAATTCATGGTGTGGTTTTTCTGCCATGTTTGAGTGCCGGATGGTGTCATGGCCTCCCAACTCATCATACTGAATGCTGGGTATCCCTCTGGAGGTGTTGTCAAAATGCCCAAAAAAAAATAACCAACCTGAGCTTCAGGAACAAGGGTCTCCCCCGATCGTGTGGGGCCCGAAAAGTTCTTTACACCCACAATACCTAGGATTTATGCTCGATACATCTACAAGTGAGTGGATTGATAAACAAATTGAGATCTCAGGGGGATGTAGGCGTGAAGCATCTTGCCACTTTTTTGACGCCGCAATTCTTCTGTTGCGGGTGGCATGTACTCTACAAAGTGGGCCCCTCAAAGGATAGCTAAGTTGGTTTACAGCTCCAACAACTATGGTTTATGATGGTCTATGATACGTATAACATTGTATAACTATATAGTATAAACGCGCAAGCACCCCGTTTCGCCCACACCCTTCTTGTCTTGGGAAGATCAACAAAGGCATTAGGGAATGTAAAAGTCACACCCCCGTTAAACTTTACATTTATTGAAGATCTTCAAAAAGGGTTTAATTCTCCCACCCGCACTGAACTTCTACTCTCATCGAAGATCTTCAATACGCGTTTAGCTCTCCCACCCCCATTCAACTTCTACATTCATTGAAGATCTTCAATAAGGGTTTAGTTCTCCCACCCCCATTGAACTTCTACACTCATTGAAGATCTCCAATAAGGGTTCAATCTCCCAACCCAGTTAAACTTCTACATTCATTGAAGATCTTCAATATATAAAGGTTTAATTATCCCACCCCCAGTAAACTTTTACATTCATTAAAGATCGTCAATAAGTTCAATAAGGGCTTAATTCTCCCACCCCGGTAAACTTCTATATTCATTGCAGATCTTCATTGATGATGATGATGATGATGATGATGACGATGATGATGACGATGTGGAACGAACCCACACATGTCCTTGGGCTGCGCGTTCTGATCTAGAACATCAAGTTAACCATAGTGCTAAAATATCCCTCTTTTACCACGTTTTCAGCTCATACGAAGAAGGCGGGCCAACAGGCGCGGGCAAGACGAGGTGTTTGGCCGTATATATAGTATTCATGGGGTTAGTAAATCAACACACATTAAACTACTGTGCCAAGAAACATGTACTGTAGTTTGGTTGCTCAAAAGGGCCCCTTCACTTGGGTTGCTTCCCAATTGTGTCCCCAGTATGGCTGGTTAAATCCACCATGGTTTTGGTAGGACCATGAAAAATCACCATGTGTGGTGACAAATATTCCCATGTCATACCTAAACCACCATCCATCAGCCATCATGTATATACTGTAATATCCCCGCATATTTGGTGATCAAAACTCCATTGCTGAGTCAAATCTACAATCACACTAGCATCAACAAGGACCAAACATATCGACTTGCGCTCGTATCAATCCCATCCTCCTTTATGTTTGAGCACTCAACGAAAACCGCTTTTTGGCGGCGCAGTCTTCCTTATTCCCAGCGCGCAATGCGCAAGATTCACGGCGAGGAGCCAAGTGCACGAAATCCGATTGCTTCAGTTCCACCATGGTGACGATCATGCCTCGGAGGTGTCAAAAATCAACCGGTTTTCTACAAAGTGGGGCCCCCGTTTACGCTAAGTCTTAATAACATCAAATAACTTCAATAACAATGGTTTATAACACTACAATAACTTATATTTACAGTAATGGGGTCTATAGACTAATAAACATGACTGGGGGTCCCACTTTACATAGCAGTCATGAACGGCAGGAAAAAGGAAAGCGGAACCGCAGGTTTCCACGGCAGAACAGCTGTGGTTTCGGAGTTTTCTTTAAAATCCTTTAAACCAATCCTTCGATTGAAGTCATGAACTGAGAATTGAATATCAATCACCTTAAATGGATGTAGCATGTGGATATTGTAGATTGAATTGAACATTTGTGTGTATACACTATTTTTTTGGATTTGTTTTGAGGGACAATCATTTAACAATAGGAAATAAAGCACGTATATGCTGGGGCTAGGGTCTAAACCATTCATCCTGACTATACAATGCCAATTATATCCAATAATTATAGACGCTTAGTTCAGGCTACCCCCTTGGAGTCGTTCGGAGCTTCAACATCTTTCAACCGATGCGGCGCTGCCCTTTTGCACGGTTTTGGACCACTGGAGCTGCGTTTCGTTGGCCTGATCTGGAGCCCGTGGGACGCTAGAATTTGATTTGAAGCTTTTGGGTTACAACTTGCATGTAGTTGGTATGGCTCATGGTTTGCAACTTGCAGCCATGGAAAATGGCCCATAAGAAAACATTATTTATGATTATGTATGGAACTGTAAAAATGATGGGTTTTCATTGCTGCGTTAAATAACCAGAGGCTAACACACCGAAAAAAACATTGGGATGGACAAATCCATGAGTTCCCGGGAAAATGGTCTACATTAATGGTGGATGTCCCATTTCGATGTTTGTTTTTATGGGCCAGTTCCTCAACCTTTTGTCATGGCGCATCTTCTGGACTTCCCAAAGTCCTTCAAGGTGGTTCTCCCCCAGTAGCTAAGTTGATGTAGAACCCATCTATGGATATATTCTCCATAAACTCTATTTAGCTTAGTTGTAACATGTTATAACCCAGTAATCTTAGTTATCTTAGTTATCTATAAGCTCCAGTTACGATTCAGTTATGAAAGTTATAATCCAGCTTAGCTTGCCAACTGAGGCACCACCTGGGTATAGCCCTGTGATTCACTGATGACTTGAGGTTCTGCCATTTCGACGGATTCAGGTATCACGGTGATATTCTTCACACCTTTCTCTGGATTTCCACAGACTATTCAACACCTCTGCGCCCATGGTTGAGCAAATACTGAAGATGTCAGTCTGAATTTTTAAGTCTATTATCAGATATGCTGATCACGTTCCCTACAAATATGAAAAAGGCAGTTGACCCCCGGAACATACCCTATAAGTACCTTCTGAGGACGTACTTGGATCTGAATGGTTCAATACTTAGACATTCGTCTAAACAAGACAAGTAGCCCATTCCCAATGCTCTTAGACCTCACATATTTCCCATGAAACATTGCTATAAACTGGGAGTATGCCACATTGGAGACTCACCCACTTCAATTATTCATTGGTCAAATCTACCCATGTCTGCTTTTCATTGGTAAAATCCAAGTGTTTTGTGGCATAGTTGAATCACCGCTTTTGCGGGTTAAATTCACATGTTAAATACTGTATGCATTTTTCTTTGTATATATATATACAGTATATATATATATATATATGCACATCATGTGTATTAGTGTATGCTTGGTTTTTAAAACATAATATATATATATTGAATTATTTAGGTACACACAATATCGCATGATATCCGCATCAATCAAATGGCTGCGTCTACATCCCCGGTGTTGTTGATATGCATGGCATCCCGGTTGGATCCCTCCATTTTGGCAGCATTGATTTTTGTTGGATCGTGGACCGAACCAGAAATTCATATACAGTGATGGCCATGGCCCAAGTAACAGTTATAAATGGGATTAGTTCATGATATATAACCAACTAGTTATAGGAGTTATAACTCATCCCAGTTATAACCGTTAGTTGGGCCATAACTGAAGAGGTTTCATGATTTTTTCTCCAGATCCGCCTCAATCCATGAAGAGGCCGTTGGTGCTCGTCGTGATCGGGGAACCTCTTGGTGCTTGTGGAAAGTCTGATGCTAAAATATCAACAAAAAAACGGTTCTATATTCTTGGGTAACCACAAGATACTTACATGTATCTATGTATATTTCGTATATGTTAAGCCCATGTGTATATATATATATATATAATATTGTATAATTTCAAACACGCTGCAGAACAATAGAGTTGCAAATCATAACAAAAGAGGTCTCGACAATGCGGTCACAAGGATCCCTTTGCTACGCCCCTGACAATGGCTCGCATGTTGTCCCTAGGCTTCCAAACATCTTCTGAGAAGAAATGTAGACCCTCAAAACCGACCTAAATCACCTTCTGTGGTGGGATTCTGATTGCAAAAGGGGGTTGTCAATGGACCCTGATCCCCTAATCCGTTCCAGCACATAGTTTACAATGTGCTGGTCAAGTGTTTCTGCAAAATATGGATGGTGAATGATGGTGAGACTGTGGTATTGTCACCCTTCGAAATACGGATCATCACAAGTATGGACAAGAAACAACATACAGCTGCCAATCAGATCAATCAGAAGAGTTTGTTTTTCCAAGATATTGCACATGATCTTCAGCGAATTTCGGCAGCTTTTTAAGTTCTATATCTATTGAGGGCAGCGTCAAAAACACATTTGTCCCCTGGTTTTTTGAAGCATCAGTCAAACTCACTTCAGATTCTTCAGATGCTCATCCAAGTCCATCTACTACACTAGGGATGGGAAAAACGTATACATAGTTACATTCATATGTACGTGTAGTTGTATATTACTATATTATAAATATTATACTATATATATATGATATAATATATATATATATATGATACAATATATATATATATATATATATGATATAATATATATATATATATATTATCATTAGATTATATATATTAAATATATTATAATAATATATATATATAAATATTACTATTAAATTATATATATTAAATATAATATTATATATACAATACTTTTAATTATTATATATATATTGTACATATTATATGTATTATATTAT
>Ga0126342_10015477_pt1 | contig 13370 bp, 14 predicted proteins | sample Cyp1metagenome_FD_92528 | JGI IMG/M metagenome (GOLD analysis project Ga0126342, IMG submission 92528) | Coral microbial communities from Lord Howe Island, Old Settlement Bay, Australia - Cyphastrea 1 metagenome | ecosystem: Host-associated > Invertebrates > Cnidaria > Coral ...
CGAAAACGACGCGAAAACGACGCGAAAAACGACGCGCCGACCAACTGGCGGCGAACAAAGGTCCAACCCCCAGACCCCCAACTATAAACGGGAACCCTTCGCTACGCATTCGGGAAAAAACATGGTTTATCATCATATTCCCTACGAAACTCTCCATAACTTGGGGAAAATCCACTCTGTGCAGACCAATCAACTGGGTGTCCAAACAGCTTCAGCTTGCTGCAAAACCTTTAGCGTCAAGATGCCAAAGCCTGGGACTTCGAGTCCCGGTGGCAGTGATCGGAAGATCTCAAGCACCTGGTCACCAAGGGTCACCAAGGATGGGAGTATTCTCAAAGTTGTAACGTTGTTTGATATGTTTAATGTCCAGGAAGATTGTGAAAGAAACCCGGCTCAATTCAGATGTTCCTGTGAGTCTACTATATCACTCTATCTCCGTGTTGGCAAAACACCCAAAGGTATAATCTCGCCGTCAAAAATGCCAACTGCAAGACAAATGGCCGTTTACAAAAACACCAGAGAACCAAGTTGCCACGGCACCTTGACGCGGGTTAGCTTCTCATGCTTTAGAAGACTTGCACAAATCTTGCCCTCAGACACAATTGAAAAGGAAGTCCGGTGGTACCAAGGTGGATCAAGGTGGATCAAGGTGGATCAAGCAATCATGTCAGCTTAACACACTCTGTCTAAACCAGCTGGACATTGAAGCCAACCCTTACTGGCCGTCTTATGCAAAAATGTTTGCAATATTCTAGAAAGCACGAAAGCTCAAAGTAAGTGATGCTAGGGATTCAAGGCTTCAGGACGGAATGAATGCTAAAGTTGTAACATTCGCACAGAAAGAAGTGGTCGAAGAAATTGTATCTCTTGGTTTCAAAGTTTGAAGTCCACTAAAGAATTGCAGTACTATACACCAATTGGTAAAACAGTTATGCACATGTTATATATTATTGGAATCCTTAGTAGATGCGAGACAAGGCCTGTGACGGAGACTTTCAACTGGGATGCGCACATCCTGAGCTGCCAAAGTCGTGACCCGCTGCCACAACCTTGAGCCAAGGGATGTTCACCATTTTTAGGATATTATATGTATAGTATTAATTATGTATATATTATATTATATATATATAATTATATATACACATAATCATATCATGCAACATGTCGCTACTTTCGCCCACAAGTCCATCCCCCAAGTCTCCATATTCAATGCTAGGCAGCTCTTCAGAGTCCTCAGAAGCCTGCCAGGAAGATACTTCAAAAAAAAGCAAATCAAATCAAGACATGCAAACCTTCAGTACTGTTTCGAAAAAGAAACACTGCAACTAGCCAGCTTTTCACCGCGAGCCCTCAGAGCTTCCAAGCTCCTCGTTCTTCCGGTGACTGGGTCATCTTCTCGTTCTGGATAGTTCAGTGGTAGGCCACGAAATCACAAGGGCACTTGACGTCCACTAGTGGCAAAATGGCATGATGATGCATGATGTCCTTCTAGAAAATCTTGGATATTGCAGTCTTTTTGCAAAGAGAGGTTGCTCCAAACTGTACAGGACATCCTGAAGTCCAGGAAATAGTCAGCAGCTCCTTTTGTTGCATTATCGTCGCAAGGGGCTTAGTTCAATTGAAATTGCGCGTGGCGAAGTCAGATCCAATGAACGGGGACTGGGCGCATCCTGCCATTGCTGTCTGCTGCGGTATCTCGTCCTTGACACAAACCAACATAGGATGGAAATGATAATGGAGAGACCAACCACCAGTGAAAGTAAAAATGCATCCGCGCTATCCGCTGCATGCTGTTCAGAAACAATGTCGATGTCATTGCAACAACAGCCCAGGCGACAATGACCATTCGGACACTTCGCATTAAAATGAAGACCAAGTTCCAAATTTCTCCACACGTCTGTTGGCACGTCTGGACCACAAGTTGGCCAGCAGCTCCCGATATCATTCACCATTCCCAAACCCATCCGCTGGGGCCGGTAGCTACGTATCTTTTCGGTAGCTGTGCTTTCAGACATAGTAGGTTTCAGCATGCAACTAGAAATCCACTCCTCACATATGGAGACTTTTGCCAAACAAGCTGCATCAATCTCTTGTGGTGCGATGGCAACATGAGTTTTGAAGCAAAAGAAATGGAAGTGCTGAGGATGCTGAGGATCCTCAGGTCCAGAAACTGTATCGGAAAGTGCACCGGCCATCTCCGACATATCCATGCAAAAGCCCTGTCCACGTCGGAGGAGCACCAGGTTGCCAAACCTTCGCCGTGGGCCGAGTATATACCTGGCAGTGGCAATATAGCGGTCATAGGTTTGACGATTCCGAATAGCCCTGAAACGCGAGTCAACCCAGTCGATGCTGTCATTCACGTGCAACTTTGCACGCTTGTGATCCGGGAGCTCATCCTTCAGCCAATGCAACAGAGCTACTTCCAGGGCCGAGTGATGCAAGCGCTTCACCCTGGTCGTCTCACGCAGTGAGTGATAGAAATTGTCCACAAACGTGAAAAATGAATGAGAGTACTCATCCACTCTTGCCAGAAAGCTGTTGGGATAAATTGCGCCAGTATGGAAGTCCTCAAAAAGGAATAAGGAGGGGTTGCTATTCTGCACAAAGTGTTTCAAATCCATGTGAGGCAGTGGCAGAGTTTCTGCGTCAAAGAAGAAGATCCAGCGTGGCATTTGGCGAAGCTTCAGATCTTTCAATGCTTGGACAGAGCCATTGCTCGTGTTTTGGAAGGCGTCCATGATGCGCTTGAGTCCACAGGACAGGTAAGGCTGGTACGGGATGGAGGTCTGAGTTGGAAAATCATTGCAACCTTTGATACCTCTCAGTTCCACCACACGCACAGGAACACCCCAGGCATCCCCAGCACATCCCCATGCGGTCTGCCACGTGCTGGAGAAATTGAACGAATTGTTTTTAAGGCCCAATAGCAGAAGCTCACTGCTTGCGGTCTTCCTATTGAGATCTAGAAAATAGCAGAGTGTGCAGAAATTTGGGTCTCCCTTCATGGTGAAAGTTGAAATGGCTCAACTCTCATCGCAGCATGATCATGGCTTCTAAAGGGAAAGCCATAGGAGCAGAATGAGCAACATGAATCTACCGTGAGAAGGGCACAGAACAAACAAAAGCACCAACTGTCATCGTGATGCCGCCTGACTTTCTGATTTGTGCCAGCCTTCTCAGTCAGCTTGAGGCAGTGGCTGCGGAACTTGTTGCATGGTGTTGCATGGTGTTGCATGGTGTTGCATGGTGCTGCGGTGTGTTGTTTCATCACATCAAGCTGTCATAATCTGCCAAAATCAAAGCGCTGAACTTGGTGTTGCTACACTCGGCGCCTCCAAGAAGTCCAGCGCTTTAGCCGCACTCAGCTGGAGCAGCAATTCAAAGGCCTGCAGATTCTGTCGGTTTTCATCCAACTCCAGAAACTTGACCCCATAAATCTAACGTGCAACCTGAAATCCATATTAAATTTTGGGGATCTTCAACATCTTCAAATAAGAATGATCTGCAAAGATATTTCCACCCAGCCTCACGGGTGTGGCCCAGCCTCAGCACTACAGTACCAGCCCAAGGAGCCAGAACTAGGTTTCCTCAGAATGTTCCCAGTGGTTTCAAGATGTTTCCAGAACAAGTTTCGTTGTGTTTCTATGTTGCCCTTGGGAGACTTCAACCCCTGTCTCACATGCGTTGAAATCATGAATGATCCTGAAGACCCAAGCGCTTGGAGTGCAATAGCAGAAGCATCAAAGACACCTGCTGACCAGCTGACCTGAACAGCTATATGTCAAGTGACACCACGGAAATCTCATGATGCGTTCTTCCAGTGCAGACTAACCTTCTGTCCAATGCTGTTTATCAAAACCCGAGAACAAGCAAGCCCCAAGAGATGCTAAGACGAGCTAAGACGATACAACAAGGAATGGCCGAATGGCCGTGTTTCATGCCCTCATTTGACCATTTGAAGCGACTAGTGGCATGGATGGGAACGATTGCAATTGCAATTGCCACATATTGCCACTATATTCACACTTTATGACTTTATGGCATGAACGTGGCAACGTTGCCTCCAAGGCTTCATGTACATCGATTCGTTGATCCTGAGCCGACGATGCAACAACATTCCGAGGTGGAGAACAGTGTAGAATAAATTAGAATATAGATATATATATATACAGGTTCCTTATTTAATCAGTCAAAGGTGTCCTCTGAAATCAATGATGTAAAGTGATGTTATATCCAAGAGCAGTTGCTCTGCCCCACTGTCTCGATATGTTTCGTTCAGTGCCCGGAAGTCTGCACTGGCAGGAGGGAGGCCAGCTTGTTTCGACCTTCCAATGATTCCAATGGATCCCATTTTCCTGGACATGTTCCTGCTCTTTGGGCAGCAAGTGCTTCTCCAGCAAGAGCCTCATAGCCAAAAATCATTGGCACCACTAGCATTGCAATAGCAAATCTTGGGCTCCGACCCCAATCGATGTGGCTGCAAGGCTGCCTTAGGGACTCAACACTGCTCAGCTGACAAGCAAATTATGAAAACTTGAAACAGTTTTCATACTTTGAGTGAATTCACTGCCTCTGCCTCTTCAAACACCTGCTGAAAGTGGTCATAGACGTGTTCACCATTCAGAAAGGAATAAACTTGGGACTTGGGACCTCACTGTCAGCTGCACCAAACGCGACATGTCGGTGGCATCAGGTGATGTTTCCGAAAGAATCCTGCATGCGGCTGTGTCCCCCAGCCAAGCAAAAGATGCAAAAGATCATTTTTTTTGCAAAGAAATGTTGCAAGGAATCTTCAGCTGCACTAGCTACAGCTAGGTCAAGGCTCTCCCAAATCACCAAAGCATCACGTGAATCACGTGCCATTTTCAAATCCGCGCCTCAAATAACGCAGTTCCCAGCACTCGCCCAGTGGTGCCAATGCTGACAGCACTTTGGCAGGCGGAAGAATGGCCGGAAACTCAGCCTTTGGCCAGGGAGTTTGCTTGAAAGCCACACCAGCATATGAGAGAACCATAGAATAATTACATGCTCAAACTCTAAATTATGTCTGTACCTTTCCATAAATTCTTCCAACATCAGCGTCTGACGATCTGTCAAATATATTCAGTTCAAAGCGTTAAAATCAACAAATGGACTGGTTGATGCGTGGAAAGATGCCGCGGAACCACCAAACGTATGGCTTGCGCAGCATCCAATGCAACAAGATGTGGAAGCGAATCAGAAGCACTGTGGAAGCGGCCTCACAATGATGCTTCCAGTGGAGACAAAAATGCCAGTTGTTTTTGGCACTTTCCTGAACCCAAAACCTTCGAGTTCATTCCATGAATGGGACACCACTGAACTTCCACTGAACTTCCACTGAACTTCCACTGAACTTCCACTGAACACAACAAAAGCATCACAGCCCTGGTGCCTTCTGGCAGGTACTTCTTTAGCAGCGGAAAGACTCTGAGGCTTTTGGCACGTGCCAAAAGACGTGCAGCAGTCTCGATGTCGCCTGCAGTAAATGGCCGCCATCTTCGAGTTGGTACAGTTGAATGATCACACCCCCAGAATGGATGTTGTTTTAAGTACTAAAAGGATTCGAAAAGGGACCGATTTCGTGGTAGTGGTACACCCCAACTATGACCCATGTCCATCTTTGCGGTTGATGTGCAATTCCGTCCAGGTACCTCTTGTCTCGTGCAAAGAGGCCAAGACCTCTGCGGCTTGTTCCTGGCTGAGCTGTAGCTCCATGTCAAAAAATCTCCGCTTCTGCAGAAAATGGCATCCTGGAAGATTTCAATACATCGCAAATACATTTTATATCATTTTATATCATTTTATCACGTGTCATGGCAGTAGTCTCATCTCCAACTATGTTTTCACATGTGGCGGCACAAAGGATCTCCTCGAACAGCTCATCGTCATCGTCGGGCTCCCAACTAGCACAGCCTGCCAACCATCAGCAGATATGGCAACTGGATGTTTCAGTCTTCAAAGAAAAACAACTTGATCAAATCTTCACCTTGAAGTTGAACTCAGTTGGATGTGGATTTGATACTGCTTTTCGCTATTGAACCGGCTGCGTGGCACCTTCTGTAGGTTTCTTTCCAGGACAAAGTGCCTGCACAGGTGATTGCATATATAGAGGCAGTACTTTTGCGTCATGTTCAAACTGTCGGACGAACGGACTAACAAACAAAAACAAAACATACAAAAAGAAAAACAAAAAGAACAAAAAGAACTTCTCTGAACAAGTTTCCATTGTCTTGTTGACCTGTTGTCTTCCCCTTGATCTGACTGCAGATTCTAGAAATTTGAAGCTGAACTGGCACGGTCCGAACACAGGCGCACCCTCTGCAGACTGGCCATCAGGGCAGCAGTTGGTTTAGCTTTTTTTGGCCATCGAACGAGAGCTGCCATCAAGTCTTTCGGGCATGGTGCCAAGGCATTGTCCTCAGCAACAATACTCTTCGGCGCATCTTTACTGACCCGTTGACCTGGGGAAGAGATCCCTTGAACTCTCCAGTGAGATAGACTTTCTGAAAGTCCCATGCGAACGATGAGAATAGGGGGTCTGGAGTGTAGTAGCTGCAATTGCCACAGGAGCATTTGCAACTGCCGGCCAGCTACGGCTAACTTGAAGATCCATCACTTACTGTATAACTTATAACGATTCACCAAGTGGCCAGCTGAGCTAGTTGCTGAACCACTTCTCCTGGTACTGGCAGCTTTCGCACCACTTTTGCAAAGCGCACGGCCACTCCATCACCCATCTGTCTCACCTCCACCAGCTGTACTTCCTGCAGTGAAAATGTTATTTTTTTCTCGTGCAAAGTCTGCAAACGCAACTTGCATTTTCACACAAACAAATTTATGAATATGAATACTATGAATACATTTTTTATTGTTCATAAAGATGTTTTGTGCCCCATAAATGAACAGCCTTATGTTGTCACTGGTCTTGTCAGTCCCCAGCTCCTGATCCCAGCCGATCAGCAAGGCTTCATCGTTCAGCCAACAGAGATGTCCAGCGCCAGAGCAAGGGATGAAGCCCACCTGACAAATTGAAACCCTCGGAACCATGAGTATAGTCAGTATAGTATAACCCACACTATGGGACCGATGGGATATGCATTATTCATGGTCTCGAAAGAAGTCACAACCGTCACAATGTGATCTGATATATGTTGGAACATGATGTGAACAGGATTGAAAAGTTCAGTAACTGCATATGCAGGTCCTTGCATTGCCACTGCAGTCAGGGCACTTTTTGCTGAGTTTCCACATCCACCAGCTTGACGCCCTTCTGAGTGGCCCATGCCACTAAGGGTCCACGCCATCGAACACAGCTGATAGGTCCCTCACCCAAATGAAGTGTCGCATGCTTTGCTTCCTGAAATGGTCGAATCACCGGCAAAAGTAAGATTTGAAAGTACCAAATAAAGCAATGAAATCAAACCGAAAGCACGTGTTTTGGTACGGGAGCGAAATATGCTGCAGATGTGGTCCTCGTCACAACCTATACCTCTTTCTGTCTATGTCAGATTTTTCCTGTGCATGCACGCTACTTATCGAGGTGTTCATGTGATTGCCTGAAAATGCCATGCAAAGTATATATGTCTGGCAATCTGGACTGCGCTGGATTGCAAAAAAAAGTGAATCTGACTCTCCAACTTTTGGAAACCACATTTGATTTGATTCAAAACGTTAAGCCAAGGGCACAAGTGCACCACGCCGACTGAGGACAAGGCGACCGTCCTGCACGCTGTTGAACGACGTATGTGCATAGAAAAAATCATGATGCGTATATATCAAAACATGATATGTGTATAGAAAACATATACATATTGAGGCTGTAGTATGTAGATAGATATTACATACTGATACAATTCTGCAATGTATTGTAATGTAGTTATTTTCATCAGATACATACATGTATGTTTCTATATATCTGTATGTATATATATATACACACCATATATATCCATATATATGTATCAAGAGCAAACACAGAGTGGTTTCTTTGATTGCCTTGAGACTTCACAACAAGAACTCAGTCCTGTCCGCCGGAGCAAAGGACACGCTGGCCTAGAGCCTGGCAGCAAATATAATGCACCACTGCGCCGCAGTCGTCTGTCAGTGTCTGTGCACTCTGCACGGCCTCCGCATAGTTTGGGTAGATTGCGATGCTATGTACCTGCTTCTACAAGCATCCACCAAAGCTGCAACAAAATGCGACAGGTACATTTTGCAGTTCCGTTTTTGCAAAGATATTGAATGGTTGCCTCTTATCTTTGCCGCACTATACCAGCATGATTGAAAACAAATTCAAAACAATTTGGACAAGATATAGATTCTCTCAATTCAGATTGATGTGAAACAATGCTGAAAAGCAGGCTGTTCACAAAATTCATCGAAGGTACTGGTTTTGGCATCAGACTCTTCCAGGAACTTCCTTTGGTCCCTGAAACCGCATCCACTGCAATGGTTCCATCCTGGTTTGCAATGCCCAAAATGCAAAGTTCATATGCTCATGTGAGAAAATGGGGCCAAGTGTTGAACCATAAATACAGCACCACTGTTCAAACCAGCAGTACGTTGGCTGTTGAACCATCTACATCCTTAATAAAAGTTGTAATTTGGCTTTAGCAGGCGTTTTGTACTCACCTTGAGAAGCTGCACGTGCATTCATTTTCATTCACAACTTTTACACAGGCCGGAATACACAAAGGTTGAATAAACCATGAAGTGCTGTAGCTGACTCTGAATCCGCAGGCCTGCCAGCGCGTCTGATTGGAAGGTGTTGTTCATGTTTTTGTTCTTGGTTGTGTTTGTTCCTTTGATGTTTTGCTACGCGTTTTTGTTTCATCTGAATCGTGTCCTCCCCACTGTTTCGACATCTGAACTTCCAACAGTGCTCCAAGCATGAGGTGTCTTTAACGTTTTGACTTCCACATGTGCTTCGCGCCACGATAGCGTCCAGTTTTTCATCTCCAATCCCCCCAGATGGTCCCAAAACATTGGAAAAACACAGTGTTTCGCGACTTGCCTACCTTTTCGCATGTTGCCTACCTTTTCGCGCGCCTGCATCTCCTTTCTTCTGACTGTTTCTCTTCTCTGATATTCTTCCTACGGACTCTTTCTCTTCCCTAACTCTTCCCACCTCTGCTTTTCCATCTGTCCATCTTGTTGGAAGTTTGACTGCTACGCTCCTTTTGGCTACTATACCACTACCAAACTACTGCAACTACTGCAACTACTGCTACTACTGCTACCACTCTGGTAATAATGCTACTACTGCTACTAAGCTACTACTACTGCTGCTGCTGCTGCTACTGCTGCTACTGCTGCTACTACTACTACTACTACTACTACTACTACTGCTACTGCTACTACTGCTACTACTGCTACTACTGCTACTACTGCTACTACTACTACTGCTACTACTACTACTACTAGTACTAGTACTAGTACTACTACTACTACTACTACTACTACTACTACTACTACTACTGCAACTACTGCAAGTCGTGCTCCGCCACATCGGCCCTCTTCTACAACGACTTGATGTTGTCATATTGGAGCTGGGCTCTCTCCATCGCTCCCTTCGTCAGCTCATCCCTTCTTCTCTTTGCTTTTTCCAGGGCCATCTCCGTCTCCGACAACTGCCTCCTCAAATCCCGATTTTTCTCCTGACAGGCGAGACAAAAACAGCACATGGGAGCGCAACGTACAAACGACGGCCCACCTACTTGTGACCAAATCCAACCCGTGCTCAGAAGCTCAATCAATCAGACCATCCATCTCAATTGAACCGTGTTGGGCCAACCATCGTTGACTCAGCACAACTAATTCTTTCTTCGGCAACCCTGAGTCCAAAAGCGAGAACACAAGCAAGACCTGCAGATCGACTAGCAAGGCCTCCTGATGGATACTGTCCAAACCGTCCTGAGCCTGCAATTTTGCAGTTAGAAATTCCTTCTGCAATCGACTCATCTCCGTGTGGTGATATTGGTTGTTGGATAAGGCGCCTTGCAGGCTTGCAATCAATATTGTCTTTTCCAAGATCTCCTTCGCCTGTGCATGACGGTCTGCGTCCAACATCTGCCCGATCTCCACCTCCTTCTTCTTCATTTCCTCCGCCGCGTTCTACTTGGCTCTCAAGGCTCCTGTCAGCTCCTTAACTTGCTGTTTCATCTCATCTCCAGCGTGCTGCAGCTCTCAAGGCGCCTATCTCGGCAAGTGTTCTGCCAATGGGGCCAACTAAGTCCTCTCCCTCCGCCGGAGCCAGCTATAGGAATGTTCTTGGGGATCCCGCCTTTTCGGCAGTGTTTTTTGAAATGGTTTGCAGCCCCTCGCCATCTATTCTTGCATTTTTGGGTTTGGTTTTTTTGGGCGGTGGCAAATCACAAAGACCTCCCGGTTTTTAAGCGCATGGCCCTGGAGTTTCGGGTTGCGCCATCTATTATATATGAAAACTTTTACCCTTCAAACCTTGACTTCAACCGGCCGAACCCTTCTTTATCAAAGTTTTGGTGACCGAAATGTCCAGTCCCGAAAGAATGGTTTTTAATGGAAAATGGGCTAGATGGCGCGATTTTGTGCATTTTGCACATGTAGGGTTGTGCCATCTTCAGGCACATTTGCTGTTTCGGGTAAATTTGGGAAATGATTTTTCACTGTTAAATAGATGGCGCAACCACCTCTGAACAAGGTGTCCGGTGCCATGCATTCTGACCCCAGGGTACACGCCCCCCTATACATGACAATTTTGGGATACATACAGTACTTGTATTTTCGTTAACACGCAACCTCCAATATATTTTTTGATTCACAACGTAACCACATGGTTTCCCCTTTGGAGCATGATCTACAAGCGGTGGTTTGTTTTAAAATTTTGGCTGAAAGGTATCAGTGGTTGGTGGTTTCAACGCATACCAAAAATGTCCCGCGATTGAAACCATTCAGCCAAGTACAAAATGAGGGTTCCTAATGATGTTTGTTGGGTTTTAATCGATCTATATAACTACTTATGGTCACCAATAATCATAAGAACCTAAGAGTTCAGCTAGTTCTCCCCCTGGTGTCTGTACACTCGGCACCACTTCCACGAGGATTTGCCCGGACCTGCCCCTGCCGCAGAGGTCCCAGAGCTTTGACCCGCAAGCCGATTGGGCTCAGTTTTTCTCAGTTGAAAGGCCACATAGGTCTCTAAACAACAAGTGTTGCATAGGATCCTTACCGCCCACATAAGTCCCTGGTCCTAAGTATTGTCCGATTATGCTCCGTTTTTGGAAAGCAGCAGGGGTGACCGAGATCCGTGGAACAATCATCTATGTCCACCCTCCAATCTCAATCCCCCCCGGTCCTCCTTTCATTTGGATGTCAAAAACGACGTCGTTTAACTGCTGGTAAAAAGTTTGCAGCGCCTGTGCGCCCAACATTGGGAATTCAATGAAATGTATCTGCTGTGGGTCTGAAAATCATGTATGCCCCCGGAAAAGGATGAGATTTCGGGATTTTTGGGTCCGCATTTTTTCAAAGAAACATGTGTGAAGCACTTGGATTTATTAGATGACCTGGGAGATGTGCCATTTGGTAAACCTGGCCCGTTTACAGATAGATCATTTACCTATTCAAACTTGTGATTTCCCATATGTTGAAGGTAATTTGTGCCATCGCTATCAAAAATCACAATGTTTAATGAGCAATTCATCGAACTAATAAGGACATAAATTGCTGGAGGGAATGCTCCATCCTCCACACCCTGTCCAAACACCGCTGATCTGCCTTCCTGGCGTGCTTGGGAGAATGCTTCGAAAAGGTCCTGGGGCAAGGCTGTTGGAACCAATGATGTCCCACGAGATTCAAAAAAAAAAACGCAGCTCAACAAAATTTGGAGTGACCCACAGTGGCGCTGAAATATGGGAGTGGCCCCTTTCTTTACATCAACCTTCCAATGAGAAAAGGATATCTGCCTTTCGAACGATTGCTTTCCAAGGCCATAATTTCCATAATAATGCCAACCCTTGCAAACCCCTGGGTTGCCTAAATTTGGCGTGGTCCTCTTGACTACCAATTTGGTGCTAACTCCCAATTTAGCAGGATCTAGTCCAAGTTTGTGCCGGCGCTCATCCTTGACCCGTTGCTTGTTGGTCTCTAACACCACTGCGTCAGCCTGATTGGACCTCAGAGTAATTCAACAGAGAAGATCAAACGAAGCCTTTCTCGATGATCTTCCGGAAGTGGTTGAAGAGAAAAACGACCAGGAAAGGAAAGGCCGTGGACTTTGATGGTACCTGAAAAATACTGTATTCCCATGGAAATAAATGTATTGATCAATAAGGCCCGGACAGATATGCTTGACCAAAATTGAAGGGCTTGAACGATGGTCATTGGGGTCATTGAGGTCATTGAGGCCATTCACCCTGAGAGCTCTCAGCTCCGCACTGGAAGAAAGCAAAAATGTTCTCAAAGATTCCCTCTAAGGTCTGCGCCTTTCACTGCAATTTTGGTCAGCCGTAGCGGTTCAGAACAGTCCGACATGGAGGTGAGCCGCCAGACGGTGACAATGCTAAAGAGAAACCCCAATTTGTGGTACTTAATGGGATATCCATGGTTGATGGTACCAAGGGGCATATAATGTAAATAATGGCATAAAACTCCATCTAATCAATTTTCCCTGGGTTGGTTCCAAAAAAATATAGGGTTAATAGGGTTAAAACCATGCGTTTACTTCCAAAATCTCAGGTTTCCTGATCATTCCTGCAGATTTGCCATTCGACCAACATGATAAGTAGTGATGTACGAGTACCTGTAACTTGACAAACCTAAAGTATCCTGTCTTCAAGGTTTTGATCCAAGATTCTCTATGGAGGCAAAGCCACACTGAGGATATACACCCTTTCATTTTCAGGTACCAAAACCATCAGCCAGAGCAGTTCCAAACGACCCAAATCACTGGTTGTGACTCTACCATGGGAGCCCCATAAGTTAATGTGCAAGAGCTTATCCATCATGGATATCATGGGTCAGAATGGGTACGTAGATGGGTCATGGGATTGGCTGAGTGGTCAGTCTTGTGGGTTATAAATATAACGAACGAACTATCCCCGAGTAATCCTCCCAGTATAATCCATGTACTAAATAATTTTCTAAAAGTAGTAGTAGTAGTAGTAGTCGTCGTAGTAGTAGTCGTAGTAGTAGTCGTAGTAGTCGTAGTAGTAGTCGTAGTAGTCGTAGTAGTAGTCGTCGTCGTCGTCGAAGGAAGTTTAGAAGTCAAACTTCCGACAATATGGACAGATGAAAAGCAGAGCAGGGCAGAGGCAGAGAGAAGAGAAAGATCAGAAGAGAAAAGAGTAGAAGAGAAAGAGTAAGAAGAA
>Ga0126342_10015478_pt1 | contig 13370 bp, 13 predicted proteins | sample Cyp1metagenome_FD_92528 | JGI IMG/M metagenome (GOLD analysis project Ga0126342, IMG submission 92528) | Coral microbial communities from Lord Howe Island, Old Settlement Bay, Australia - Cyphastrea 1 metagenome | ecosystem: Host-associated > Invertebrates > Cnidaria > Coral ...
AAAGTGTAGAGTGTGGAGCGTGGAGTGTAAAGTGTGGAGTGTAGAGTGTGAAGTGTGCAGAGTAAAGTGTAGAGGGTGTAAAGTGTAGAGTGTGGAGTGTAGAGTGTGGAGTGTAGAGTGTGGAGTGTAAAGTGTAAATTGTAAAGTGTGGAGTGTAGAGTGTGGAGTGTAGAGTGTGGAGTAAGGAGTGTAAAGTGTAGAGTGTAAAGTGTAGAGTTTAAAGTGTAGAGTGTAGAGTGTGGAATGTAAAGTGTGGAGTGTAAAGTGTGGAGTGTAAAGTGTAGACTGTGGAGTGAGGAGTGCAAAGTGTAAAGTGTGGAGTGTAGAGTGTACAGTGTACAGTGTGGAGTGTAAAGTGTAAAGTGTGGAGTGTGGAGTGTGGAGTGTAAAGTGTAGAGCGTGGAGTGTGGAGTGTAAAGTGTGGAGTGTAAAGTGTGGGGTGTGGAGTGTAGACTGTAAAGTGTGGAGTTTAAAGTGTAAAGTGGGGAGTGTCGTGTGGAGTGTGTAAAGTGTAGAGTTTGGAGTGTGGAGTGTGAAGTGTGGAGTGTGGAGTGTAGAGTGTGGAGTGTAGAGTGTGGAGTGTAAAGTGTAGAGTGTAAAGTGTAGAGCGTAAAGTGTAGGGTGCGGAGTGTAGAGTGTAAAGTGTGGAATGTAAAGTGTGGAGTGTGAAGTGTAAAGGTTGGAGTGTGGAGTGTGGAGTGTAGAGTGTGGAGTGTAGAGCACGCAATGCGACACGTCTGAAGTGCTGTGCCGGCCACGCAAAATGACGACGAGATCTCCGAAATGCTGCGCCTGCTACGAAAACTGCAACTCATCTTGCGAAAATGACGCAAAAGTATTGCGCCCGCCACACAAATCGACTTTTGACACGTTATCAAACAGGATGGAATGTCACAAAGTGCCGCGCTTGCCACGCAAAACGACATGACAACCGGCTTCCAAACCTTTGAAAAGGAGAGGTTTTGTAGCTTCCCCCATAGACACGGCGAGGCCACAGGAAAACCAGAGACTCGAGACGAGACACGTGGGAGCATCAAAACGAGCATTTCGTGCCAGACTTCCTCCAATTTTGACACTTTGTAGCTTCAAAATCGATGTTTGCCTACGAGGTTCCCTTAGAACCTGAAAATTTGCTACCTCAAAATCGATGTTTCGCGCGAAGCTTCCATCAATTTTCGTCACATCTCACAAAATGCCACGCCGGCCACGGAATTTGCACCTTGTCACCACTTGACGCAGCCCTGCCAATGCGACTCGCAAAAAACACGCAACACGACACGTCTAAAGTGCTGCGCCTGCCACGCAAAATGGCGATGGACACGTCCAAAGTGCTGCGCCTGCCACGAAAACTGCAACACATCTTCTGAAAACCTCGCAAAAGTATTGCGCCTGCCACACAAAATGATTTTCGACACGTTGCCAAACACGTCTGAATGTCACGAAGTGCCACGCTTGCCACGTGAAACGAAGCAACGCCACATGTGAAACCTCCAAAAGTGACCCCTTTTGCAGAACTTACCATAGGTACTGCCATACGGGGATCGCACGGACGGTTGCGAACGGTTGCGGACGTTGCGAACAGTTGCGGACGGTTGCGGACGGTTGCGGACGGTTGCGAACGGTTGGGCAACGTCGAGCGAGCACACCCTCAACTTCCAGACCCCCAGAGTGAAACGGGAATCCTTGCTATGCATTCGGGAAAAAATGGTCTTCACCATGAACAGTAATCAAAGTCACTGACCAGGAATAGACTGTCCGAGAGATAGTCATTTGACCAGCAGACATTGGGTTTATAAAGTTTAAACCAGCAAAATGGAGCTGAACAGCAGTTGAGGTCCAACGGTCCTACTGCTCTATCTATTTCCATTGCTTCAGCAAAAAACACGGCCGATAAAGTTTGGGTAGCTTCCCTACAACAATAAAGGAGGGAATGATGCGACCCCTATGGGAGGTGGTGCCCCACACTTAGTTGATTTTGCTAAGTGGCTTTAGAACTAGGCCACAGGAAGTATGATTTATGGTATACGTTTAATACACACCTTTAGTTAGATGATTTTATATAAACTACAGAATATAACAGGGGGTAGGTATACACTTGGGCAAACGGCATGGATCAAGCAATCTCAATGAATTCAATGTTGCCTGTCTTCCTCCTAATTATTCCGTACGACAAATGATGAGGTCGTTTGAAATGCGTAGCATTTCCCCAAGACATCCTCAGATGTATCACCGAGATGTATGTCTATCGGTGGTTGGACCAAAATTACCAAATCCTGATTTGAAACAGGAAAGTATCAATAGCAAAGTATTTCCATTCAGGTTACACTTGCACAAACCCAGTTGTCAATCAGGGATGGGTTGCTGCTAGTGATTCCAACCATTCGCCAGGGTGATACGACAAAATGGAACACAAATCGCCAGATTCATTTTCATTGTGGATGATTCTTGGTGGGTACGATACCCAACTTCATTATCCGTCACTATATCTTAATCATCCATTAATGGAAGTGATACATGTTATTTTCAGGCCAATAATGGTTCATTGGTGTAACATAGGTCTTTGAATAACTTGTATATGTCTTTGAATCTACGTTAGCATACATATTGTATGTATTATTATACAAGTTTTCCATCCGGTTGTTATCACAATATAGTACCTGTAGATGAATATACAGTGATATCCACATCAAGATACACATTAATACACACATTGATGCACACTACTTAATACACACATTAATATACACAGAACATCTACACATCAATATACACATTAATACTCACATTAAAATTCACATTAACATACACATTATTATGCACATTAACATACACATCAATACACACATTAATACACGCAGTAATTAATACATACATTAATGCGCACATGGCAACTCACATTAAGAAATACATTAATACACACATTGAGATACACAGTAATATACACACTAATATACACAGAACAAGTACACATTGATATACACATTAATACTCACATTAATATTCACATTAACATACACATTAATATGCACATAAGCATACACATTAATATACACATTGATGATTTCATTAATGCACACATTAATATATACATTAGTTTACACATTAATATACACATCAATATACACATTCATGCACACATTAATATACACATTAATACACACATTCATATACTAAGATACACATTAATATTCACACTAATATACACATTAATTTACAGATTAATATGCACCTTAGCATACACATTAATATACACATAAAAGTACACATTAATATGCACCTTAGCATGCACATTTATATACACGTTTATGCACACAGTAATATACACAATAAAATTGACATAAATATACACATTAACATACACATTCATTTAATAGACACATATACACATTCATATACACATTAACATACACATTAAGATACATATTAATACTCACATAAATATACACATTAATTTACACATTAATATGCACATTATATGCACATTATTGTCATATACACATTAGTATACACATTAATATACACATTCGTACACACATGAATACTCACATTCATATACACATCCATACACACATTAATACTCACATTCATATACACGTTAATTTACACATTAATACACATTAATACACATTAATACACATTAATACACACTAATACACATTAATACACATTAATACACATTAATACACATTAACACACATTAATGCACATGAATACACATTAATATACTTATTTATTTTGATCCATATTTTGTTTAAAAAACAGGACATTTTTAGTCGCTCTGTGCCGGGAACTGCCAGGCGACACCTTCGCTTACTCCATCGGGTGACTTTGGCGAGCTGCGGGATGAGGGACTTGCCGGAGAAAGATGGTTAAACATCACATGAATAGATATATTTGGAGATTCTGTGTATTACATGAATATTTTTCAACATCTTTTTTCATTTCGGAGATGTTTAGATATTTTTACAACCAGAACATTTTGGTGTTTTCACAAGAACGATTAGAATGGTAGAATGGTGGTAAAAACTAGAATCAGGGATTTTGCCATGGCGTTTTGTAGTTGGTCACCAGAATTGTTGGTTTCTGGCCAGCACCAGAACTGGTAGAACTGGTAAAAGTACATGAAGCCCCCTTAGATTTGATAGGAAAGACCATGGTTTGGCATCAGTTTTCCCTTTAAGTTGGTCAGCTCAGTTTTCCAAGTCATATGGTTTTCCATGGTTTTCAGATGCTGCCCATGACCTCGTATTTTTGGCCCTTGGAAAATCACCAGTCAACACATTCCTGGATGATTCATGGAAATTACGATCTTTCATGACTCAAGGGATTTTCGATCACTGTTGGAACATTTCGAGAATGGCCAGTAGTGGCTGATGCACTCTGAAATCTTGGTTGGTGAAACCGAAGGACCATGGGTTTGGGTGGATGATTCATGGATTATCATCCCAGTTGTGTTATCATTCCTGAAGACTTTTTTCATGGTTTTCCCCATGTTTCCCCTCGGTTCATGGTTCATAAATGTTGTTAACAAGATTTATTTACTGATTGGACAATGAACACCATAGTTAACAATAAATTGTTTTTCATTAACATGTAAAACCATTTTGTTCTATCCAGTTCTTCCATTTCACATGGAACGACTATATAGCGGTTTGTCATATTCTCATCCTAATTGTAGTATTTGGGATTTGATGAATGGATTCTTTCATTGAAATCCCTTTGGTGTTATTTCTTGATTTTGTATAGTGGATTCTTTTTAATGATTTCATCCCAGTTCTTCCATTTCTTCATGGATTCTCATCCACTATTAACTCTTCATCCACTATCATCCACTATCATCCATTATGAATGGGTTCATTATCCACGATTCATCCACTATAAATTCGTATTCATCCCAGATCAATAACACTGGATGAAGATGAACTATTCATCCACTATTGATCCATAAACAGATTAAATATTATTTTTTTGCACGGGCACGCTGCGACTTGCACAATCAGCTGAAATCCTGGTTCTTCTGCAGGTTCAACCTGCAAAGTCTTGCCCGATGTCTTCCATAGTCTATCCACATCATGGAATCATAACGCTCGGAAAAGGAAATCGGGACAGTAAGCTTGCTGTCATAGCTGCACTGCCCAATAGCATCTAGGAAACCCGCAGCCAGTCCTCCATTGAGAGCTGGAGGGTATTCCTTCAAAACTGCTGTGGATCAGCCTCCCTTCAGCCCAGAGCTGGCCCGGTGCTTGGATTGCAGTGTTTTCATTCTGGCGGCCGATGCGTTCCAACCAAGTCTGCGCCCACAAAAGCAGCAGACCAGTGGGCGGCAGGGGTGACGCTGTGGCAACTCTTTTTGGGGACTTCCCCCCGCCAGGTTCTCAGAACCAGAATGTTGACAAGTCAAACAACACAGACCGGGAACCTACACTTTGGCTGATCTTGGTGATTTGTCAATGCTTTGTGAGGTCCGTGCAAGACCTGCACAGCCACGGGAACCCTGAATTTACCTTTGGCACGGCAGCGCTCGCCTTCCACCGAAGGCCGGCGACATACTCAGCAAATTGCTGCAGTATGCGCCAGCGGATCGGGCTGCTGCAGAGGAGTTGGCCGCGCTTTCCCCACGCCAGCCAACCCTCTTGCTACAAACTGGCACCCAGTGCCGGCATCTGGGTGAAGGTTCTTCTCCCGGCTAGCCAAATGACTTTCAAGCATCAGCTGTTGCACCCCCGGGGCTGTACCAGCCTAGGCGGTGACCCTCAGTAGGGCGTGTGAAAACAAAATAGGGGCGCACAAGTGAACACAGTCATAAACATTTCAGCATCAATTTTTGCACCAACGCACGCATGGAAGAGCACACAAACTGAAACCGCACCCAAACCCACAGAACCGTCCTTGCGAAGGACTGCTCTCCCATAACACTTGGTGTTGAGGGGGGCACGCGCTTTAGCAAGCCGCCAAGCCAAAGGTTGGATACATGGGGTCGTATGTCAGAGGGAAATGTTCGGTATCATCATCATCATCATCATCATCATCATCCTCATCCTCATCCTTATCCTCATCCTCATCCGCCAGCGGCGGCGGCGGCGGCGTCCACGTCAATAAGACTTCATGGCTTATGCCAGAACTGTGGTACTTGAAAAAGTGCAAATCATCATCTTGAGGACAAAGGGCGATCTCAATGTGCTCTTGATAGCGAACTCGAGCACGGTGATCAATTGAGGGCACAAAATGTGCATGAGGCTCGGCAGTTCCTGACCAGTCCAACTCCCAAGGTCAAAGGCCAGATCCAAACCATTGCAAACCGCCTGCCACTCACTGAGAAAGGATGGCTCAGATAGTATGGAGTGGGTCCATTTCAAAAGTGATCCACTCTGGCCATCGGGCCATTGGCCGCTAACAGAAACGTCTAGCGACCGGCCCCGCCAAAAGGCTGCATAGCAGCAGTTTGGAGGATGGTTTGGAACTTCCATCGTCCAGGCGCTCCCTCGTGAATCGGCCTCGTCCTGCAGAACTTCCTGGGCGGTCGCAAGACTTGTCTTGGCCAGTTCGATTTGTTCTTCTAACTTCCTGTCCTCTTTGTCGAAGTCCTCCAGGAAGCCTTTCCATGTAGCGATGGCTGCATCCAAGTACTGTTTCCATGATGCGTGAAGGTTGGCACGGGCCTTCCTGGCCTCGAGAAATATGGTCTTGACATCGCCATGACTGCAAGCCGCACACGTCAAGTAGCACTTTGATTCTGCAGTTGCGCAGCCTCTTGGGCCAGATTTTGAAGGTCTGGGTCCAGGGTGTCCTTCTTCTTGTTCATCGCAGTCACAAGCTCCTGCAATTTTGTTTCGACTTTGGATTGTGCAGCTGTTGGAGCTGCTGGAGCTGGCGCAGCTTTCGACGCTGCGCTGGCCACCCATGGAGGAGGCGCAATCTCTGGCTTGCCTTTGAAGCTTTGTTTCCCCTTGCCTTCGCCCTTCTGAGGCTTGGGTTGCTTTGGTTTCCTGGCTTTCCTCGGAACAGTTCTCTGTCTCGGCGAGGTTGTGCGTTGTCGAGGAGATCCATTGCCTTCTTGATACGCCTCTCCCCAATCTTGCCCATTCCAGGGCTCCTCGTGCAACCAGCTGGTGTAGGTCCTTCTCGGGGACGGTCTTCTCGGCGAAGGATTGCGATATTTTGTCGCTTGCTTGTGCTGCTTTTGGCCTTGTTGGCTCGGAGGTACAATGCTGTGATCCGGAAAATCTTCCCAATGCCCTCCATAGTCTCCGCAGCAGTTGATGTTGAATCGATTCAACTTGCTGCAATTCAAACATCTCCATGGGTCTTTGGTCACCTTCCACATTGCCATAGTGATACAACGAGGAGAGACTCAGACGGCCTTTGACCAAGAGGTGCCGCTGAAGTCTGGCTTGTGCTCGAAGCCGACGTGCCCTCCTCCTCCAAGTATTGATTGCCGTAGCCGCCAGCAACCAGAAGAGGGTCAACCACGAGAAAAATGAACAGTGTCAGGAACAACTTTAGCATGTACAAGATGTCGGTGCAAAGTGGAAGACCAGCCGGGTGAGGAAGCCCGCAGAGGAGATGCCCATGGTGGATGCAAGCCCGATCACCAAGTCAATGACAAAGAGGAGGAAGTTGAAGACCAAGAAAATGGAGATGATATCAGTGCCTGGGATGGGTAACGCTGCCGGGACAGCAGAACAGAACTTTCTCAGCCTGCGCAGGGCTCACCAGATCACGCAGCTGCCGCAGAGGTTGAGACAAATGGCACGCAAATGCCCACGGGTCACAGGGACGAAGACCCGCTAAGGTTACACTAGCTGCGAGGGGGAACCTTGCAGCCCAAACCTTTTAAATAAATATTCATTTACATATATGTGATATATGATACATATTCATCTGTTCATCCATAGTTCCTATTCATCACCCATATATTGATGCATATATTCATCTTATCATCGATCTAAACATGGTCCCAACGTCCGAAGGCGCTGTGAGATTTGGAAGTGCCAGCGCCGTGCTGTGCTGCTGGAGTCTGCCACCTCCACCGAGAGCAAGGCGAGCCCCAAAAACGTTGATGATGAAACATCAATCTAGGGGATATTTCCTATGTATTGCCTATATATGTCCTATGGGTATTTTGATGATCAATAATTAGCATCATATTTCAGCATCAAATTCATCAATAGTTCACAGTTTTGATGATGAAACATCCGTTGATGATGGGTATTTCCCACATATATTTCCATTAACGTTTTGATGATGATTGATATTTCCTATTAATTCATAGTTTTGATGATGAGGTATGATTTTCCACAGTTGTTTGACGGTGGGAACGGAGAACCGCCAAAATACCAAATGACCAGGCAGTGATCAGACACTCGTTTTTACTATTGCAAGGGCACTCGATTAGGATCGACGTACCATTTTTCAGGACACGCCCAAAAAATCATCGCGATTTTCTCCAGCCTATTGATGGGGCCAACCGACTATCAGATGTATTTCTTTGATCTCCCAGTGTCATGTTTCTATGGTTTTCCGATGAAAAATCGTTCGAAACCATACCCCAATAAATGGACCAAACCACAGATGTTTGTAAAGTGCTCCATCTTGGTCCCAAATGGCTTGACACATCTTTGGCATGTTTCATAGCAAATATATCAATCAATACCTATATATATAAATTAATATGTCAATATGTCCCTATGTCAATATGTCCATATCTCTCTCTCTCTCTATATATATATATACATACATACATACATACATACATATATATATATATAGATAGATAGATAGATAGGTAGCTAGACCCGGCACATGAGTTTCGTGAGTTTCAGCCCCGCCATATCCAAATATCCATGCAAGCCCCGCAGGTTTGGATTTGGTAAATCTCCACGTTCCCATTCTAGGTTCAATCCAAATACACGTTCTATGCCCGACTTCAGGTTGTTGTTGGTGAAGTCCATTCAAAAACGGTAGAGCTGTTGTTGAAATCCGCATTTTCTGTTCGTTAAACCCAGACTTTGGGTGAAATCCAACCATTTTTTGGGTGAAATCCTTATGTTTAACCGTTTAACCCATGGTTTTCTTGGTGGTTGCCCGGTTGTTCCCCCCTCATTTTTGTTTCGGAGGAAGTGTTTAGCCAGCTCTGCGAATACGACGAGCCAGTGGCAGGCCCACGTGGTCAGGAGCGGAGGCGCCAAGCAGGGTTCAGGGGACAGAGATTCGGTGAACAGAATTGAATTTGTTGTTCATTACCTTTTCAAGGCAATTTTTCAGCATGGATTCTCGCTTTTATCGGCTGCTTCAGGAGCCAAAAAAAGGGTCTCAGGGGGTGCAAAAGAATTCTAGTGGGTTGTGACCCCGCGATCGTATGGTTGTTACATCCTGATTCTTGTTGCTGAACCCCTGTCTTTTTTGGTTCGCGCATGTTAGCACCACTTTTTCAATATCTTTCGACCTTGCCTCCCTTGTCAACACTGGCACTTTCCATTTGCTTTCGGCTCAAAAAGATGGCCTTTCTTCGCGAATGCAGCGCCAACCAAGAACTTGGGGCGATGCAGGTGATTCGCGACCAGGCAGCCTTTGCAAAGAATCATGGGCTTTTCCGTGCGGCATCTGGCGTGGATGTCATGTGCAACTTTCTGTCCTCGACGTGACTTTGACAAGAAACGTGTAAATATACAGTATATATATATATGTATACATATATACGGCACATGCCTGCGCTTTGCCCGGACCCGCAATGACGACAGGCGACGCATCATCATCAACATCATCATCATCATCATCATCATCAGAATTTAACCCCTATTGAAGATCTTCAATGAATGTAGAAGTGTAACGGGGCTGGGAGAATTAAACCCTTATTGAAGATCTTCAATGAATGTAGAAGTTTAACGGGGGTGGGAGAATTAAACCCTTATTGAAGATCTTCAATGAATGTAGAAGTGTAACGGGGGTGGGAGTTTAATATTACCTGGTACCTTTGTTGATCTCCCCAATTGAATGTAAAGTTTAACGGTGGTGGGAGTTTAATATTCCCTAGTACCTTTGTGGTCTTCCCAATTAAATGTAAAGTTTAACGGAGGTGGGATTTTTATATTCCCTAGTGCCTTTGTTGTTTTTCCCACAGGGATTTAAGGTTCAACGGGGGTGGGAGTTTAATATTCCCAAGTACCTTTATATATATATATATCTGTATATGTATATGTATATGTGTATGTATATGTATATATATATATATACATATATACATGTTTGATCTGCAAATTTGGATCATCACAGGTTCAGGTGATGATGAGGAGGAGGACGATGATGATGATGACACTGACGATAAAAAGGAAACATACGGAAAATGATCAAGTTTCTGGGTGGTTCAGCCTCCATTTTTTAAAGAGCAAACCGTGCCCAGTGGCCCAGGTTACCCACTTCTGGCAGCAGATTCCCGTCGCTTTTCAAATTTTTGCCGCAGGCACTGGTTTGACTTAAACTTTTAGACCACCTCCATACCTGAAATAGTGGTTCCCTGACGGGTAGAAGATGGGATACTTTTTTCAGTAGAATAAGGCAGCAATTTGCCCCGTTGCAACTTGGTTGACTAAAACATCATGAAACTATTTAGCTTCGGTGTTTGACATTGTCAGATACATACTATCTACTGCAGTTAGTCATAGTTATTCATTGATTCCCCCAGCTTCGGGTCTCCTGTGTCCTTACATTGTCCGAGCAGAAAGAATTGCTGATGATCAGAATTTTCAGACCATGCCCACTGTGCCCACTGGACCCATAATGACCCATGGAAATGCCGAATCTTCACCCTTGAAGGGGTCCCCGATTCCTGCAGGTCTCCAGGGTTGATTTGTACATCAGCCACTCTTGGAAATGCACCTCCTGGCTGAAATTCCTCGCAGTTTCGCACTACCTGAAACTTGTTTTTGCGCAGAAGTTCCAGTGAACGTTTTTCCAAAATCCCGCTTTTGGACCATGACTTTTTGAACCTGGATCATTGGGTTCAAACGTGTTAGATCTCAATGAGAAACACCTGATTTCTGCTATAACTTGTATCCCTATATGCTTTGATGATCTGCACCCTGGCAAGCTGGACAATTCCCCATATCCATCTTTCTGATTTTCCATCAGAAATACTTTCCCATTCTCATGAGATGGCGGTTTACCATTGAGTCGTCGTCCAGACATGGGAAGTGGGGAAGCTAGACGGAGCAACTCCAAGGCGTTCTATACACATCGCAATGAAATTAATTTAACAACGATACAGAATGATATATATATATAGGTACTAATATATGTAAGTTCATTTGTATATATATATATATGCAGGGTAATTTAATTTGTTTTTTTTTTGGGTGGGATTTTTTTTCCTCCTTGGTTCCTGGTGGCTCCTACGGTTCCCTGTGTGGCTCCTGGCTTCTGTGGCTCGTTCGGCTCCTGTGTCCCTGGTGGCTCCTGGTGGCTTCTTGGCTTTTTGGCTTCTGGCTTCTTGTCTTTTAGCGTCTTTGGTACATGGCTCCTCCGGCTCCTCTGGCTTCTTCGGCTCCTATGGCTCCTTCGGCTCCTGTGGCTTTTAGCTTCTATGGCTCCTACGGCTCTTCTTCTCTTGTACCATTCTCTTTCTCTTTGCACATGCAATCAAAAACAGTTATTATTGCAATCAAACAAAACTATTATTGCAATCAAAAGCAATATTCAACCTAAAGGGAAGGAAGGAAGGCAGGCAGGCAGGAAGGAGGCATCTAGATCAAAAAAATATTATTAGGATCAAAAAAAATATTAGGAGCAAAAAAATATTCTCGGACAAGGGAAGGAAGGAAGGAAGGAAGGAAGGAAGGAAGGAAGGAAGGAAGAGACGTATGACATCTCAGCTGGTATAGCAGTAGGCCGGTACAACACGAGCAGTAATGGTTGAGCAGTATAGTACTGATATTTTGCTGTTTTTTTCAAGGGTATATTACCAGCACAGTAGTGGTATAGTAGTATACAGTCTTACTACTAACAGTGTATTGCTGGTAAATTGCTGCTAGTTTTTTGGCTCGCACTTTGCCCTCCATATGATGCGGCGACAGCAGAGGACTGCTGATCCGGGGGGTGAGTCAATGAAAGAACCGGTTGCTGATTGCAAAAAGGCTGACAACCATATGAAGAAAGGCCTTCAGACTTCAGACTCAAACAAAGATTAACCTTAGAGTGCTTCTGTTTCCAGGGCAAGGACTGAAAGATTTGCGTTAGCCTTGCAGGATTAAATTTCCATTGGTAACTCGTCAACCCTGGTTTAATTGATGTTTTTTTTGGTGAATTGTAGTTTGCTACAAGATGGGGTTGGCTCCTGCGTAAGATAAATGCGGTGTTGGGGGTTTCCTTTGCTGTTGCGTTCTTGCCAACACTTTTTCCTTGACCTTGTACAGGGCTGCTAGGACTATACTGCACCTCGCCGGTGGCCTAGGTTGCGTGCGATTGTGCTGCGCTCCTGCGTGGCCGGTCATGCGTGGCCTTATATTGCGTGCGATCGTGCTTCGCTCTTGCCTGACCGGTCGTGCGGTTGCGTGCGATTGTGCTGCGCTCTTGCGTGGCCGGTCGTGCGTGGCCGAGGTTGCGTGCGATTGTGCTTCGCTCTTGCGTGGCCGGTCGTGCGTGGCCGCATGGTTCGTAGTGTTTGTTCTTCACTCCTGCGCGTGTGCCGGTATAATACTGGATACCTCGCATGTGCCTGAGCTAGGTCGTGCGATTGTGCTGCGCTCTTGCGTGGCCGGTCGTGCGTGGCCGAGGTTGCGTGCGATCGTGCTTCGCTCTTGCGTGGCCGGTCGCGCGTGGCCTTATGAGGTTGCGTGCGATTGTGCTGCGCTCTTGCGTGGCCGGTCGTGCGTGGCCGCGTGCTGCGTGGCAGGGGTGTCATCTCTTCATTCTTGCGCGTGTGCTGTAATTTTATGTCATATGATTTTTAAGCAATGCGCCCGGGCTCGTGCGTGGGCGTGGACACGTTGTTGTGGTGGTTCTGGCTGCTTTCCTGCGCCGTCGGGCTGTTCCACGGGTGCCCGGCTGCTTTTTCGGCGGGCTGCTTTTCGTGGGGTTCCTGCTGTTTTTTTTGTAGGCGTGGACGGGGTACAACAAGTGGTCATGGTTCTTTGTCACCATACCAGTAGTATCGCACAAGGCGGTGGAGGAAGTTTCAAAAATAGGAAACCTATAGGAGAGGTTGGTTGTTGTGAATCACGGATGGCAGAGCACTGATGGACCGAAAGGTGCTTGAGGTCTCCTCTCTTTCTCTCTCTTTCTCTGACTATCTACCTACCTACCTATCTATCTTCTATGTATCTATCTATCTATCGAGCGATCGATCGATCTATCTCTCTCTCTCTCTCTTTCATCTA